>Ga0209212_1000325_pt1 | contig 96299 bp, 80 predicted proteins | sample RifGroC2_FD_183996 | JGI IMG/M metagenome (GOLD analysis project Ga0209212, IMG submission 183996) | Groundwater microbial communities from Rifle, Colorado, USA - Groundwater C2 (SPAdes) (version 2) | ecosystem: Environmental > Aquatic > Deep subsurface > Groundwater | place: Rifle, Colorado... | reverse complement strand
GTTCAAGGATGGCCGGCAGATCAAGCGCTTCCAGTATGAAGCGACTTCATCCCGAACCGACATCAAGGACCGTGACCTGCTTGCGGAAACCGTTCTGAAGGATGCCCTGCAGTCGGTCATGCTGAAAGCGATGCCGGAACTGCACGCCCTGTTAAAACCTTAAGCCGCGGAGGATATCTTCATGAGCGATAATACAGAGATCAAGGGCATGGGGGCGATCCCCCACGCAGGCGGAGTGTGGTTCCGGGTTTGGGCGCCGCACGCGCAACGGGTATCAGTGATCGGGTCGTTCAATGAATGGGACGGCGGCAAGCATCCGATGCAAGCCGGGGAGAACGGCAACTGGTACGTTGACGTGGCTGAAGCTCACATCGGCGATCAGTACAAGTACCTGCTGACCACTGAGAAGGGTGAGCTCCAACGCATCGACCCGTATGCGCGCGAAGTGACCAACTCGACCGGCAACGCGGTCGTCCACGACCCGTATTTTGACTGGCAAGGGGACGAATTTAGGCTGCAACCCTGGAACGAACTGGTCATCTACGAGCTGCATGTGGGCACGTTCAACGACCAGGAGGACGTCAACAATCCGGGCAGGTTTGACTCCGTGTCAGAGCGTCTGGGGCATCTGAAGAAACTCGGCGTCAATGCGATCCAGATCATGCCGGTGGGCGAGTTTGCCGGAGACCGGTCCTGGGGTTACAATCCGGCCCACATCTTTTCCGTGGAAATCACCTACGGAGGTTCGCTGGCCTTCAAACAGTTCATCAAGCGCGCCCACCAGGAAGGCATCGCGGTGATCCTGGATGTTGTTTACAATCATCTGGGCCCCAGCGACCTCGATCTGTGGCAGTTTGACGGCTGGAGCGAGAATGATCGCGGCGGAATCTACTTCTACAACGACGAGCGGGCCATCACGCCCTGGGGAGAAACCCGGCCCGACTACGGCCGCGACGAGGTGCGGCAATACCTGAGAGATAACGTCTTCATGTGGCTCATGGAATATCACCTGGACGGCATCCGTTTCGACTGTACCCAGTTCATCCGCACGGTCGATGGTTCCAATGACCACGATCTTCCCGAAGGCTGGACCCTGCTCCAGTGGATCAACGACCAGATTTTTCAGGAATACCCCGCTTGCATCACGATAGCCGAGGATCTACAGAACAACAAGTGGCTCACCAAGGACGTTGGCGCCGGTGGAGCGGGGTTTGGCGCTCAATGGGATTCCAACTTTGTGCACCCGATCCGCCTTGCAGTGACCACCCCGCTGGACGAGCAGCGCTCTCTGGCCGCAATCAGCGAAGCGATTTGCTACCGATACAACGATGACGCCTTTGATCGTGTCATCTACAGCGAATCGCACGATGAGGTTGCCAACGGCAAGGAGCGCGTGCCGCAAGAGATCAGCCCGGACGATCCCGGAGGGTGGTACGCACGGAAGCGTTCGACGCTGGCCGCCGCGATGGTCTTTACAGCTCCCGGCATTCCCATGCTTTTCCAGGGCCAGGAATTTCTGGAAGGGGGTTGGTTTCGCGACACGGTTCCGCTTGATTGGGACCAACGCGACGAGTTCCACGGCATCGTCCGGCTGTACCGCGACCTGATCCGCTTGCGGCTCAACCGCGATGGTTTTACGCGTGGCCTCTGCGGCCAGTTCACCCAGATCTGCCACTTGCACGAAGATAGCAAGGTGATTGCATTCCAGCGCTGGGACAAGGGCGGACCGGGAGACGATGTTGTCGTGGTCGCCAACTTCCTGCACGAACCGCAGCAGGGCTACACCATCGGGTTTCCGGCCGAGGGTGTCTGGAAACTTCGTTTCAACAGCGATTGGCAGGGGTACAGCGAAGATTTTCAAGGTCATTTGAGCAGCGATGTTGCCGCCGAAGCGGGTGAGTACGACGGTTTACCGTTTCACGCGGCGCTTTCCATAGGCCCATATAGCGTGCTGATTTTTTCGCAATGAGGGGCGGTAACTTTACAAAGGACTTTTCAAATGAATACAGTTCCTGAAAATGCAAGCCGTATGAATCCGGAGTTGCACAAGGGAAACACCTCTCCGCTGGGCGCAACCGTCTGCAATGGTGGCGTGAACTTCAGTATTTTTGCGAGGGACTGCACCGGAATTGAACTGTTGCTCTTCGACCGTGCCGATGATGCGACAGCTTCCCGAATCATAACCCTTGAGCCAAGTCGGAACCGCACTTACCATTATTGGCATACCTTCGTTCCGGACATTGGATCTGGCCAATTATATGGTTTTCGGGTGACTGGACCCTTTGACCCGTTACGGGGGATGCGCTTCGATCCTGACAAGCTCCTTATCGATCCCTACGGCCGCGCGGTGGCGGTACCTGTCGGATATGACCGCAAAGCCGCATGTGTGCCGGGCGACAACGTGGCACTGTCCATGAAGAGTGTGGTGGCCGATCCGCGTGGATACGATTGGGAGGGGGATATGCCCCTCAAACGCCCGTATTCACGGACGATCATCTATGAGATGCATGTGGCGGGATTCACCAAGCATCCTTCCTCCGGGATTCCGGCCGAGAAGCGCGGCACTTACGCCGGACTGATCGAAAAAATTCCCTATCTGCAGGATCTTGGAATCACCGCCGTAGAACTGTTGCCGATCTTCCAGTTCGACCACCACGATGCCCCTTCGGGCCTGTGCAATTATTGGGGCTACAGCCCGATCTCGTTCTTTGCTCCCCACGCGGCCTACAGTTCCCGCAAGGACCCGCTCGGGCCACTGAACGAATTCCGCGACATGGTTAAGGCTCTGCACAGTGCGGGCATCGAGGTGATCCTTGATGTGGTCTACAACCATACCTCCGAAGGCGACCATAAGGGTCCGACGTTCTGCTACCGTGGTTTTGCCAACGACGTGTACTACAGCCTGAATTCGGATGGGGACTATATCAATCACACCGGCTGCGGCAATACGTTAAACGCAAATCACCATGTAGTTAGAAGGCTTATCATAGATAGTCTCAACTACTGGGTAAAGGAGATGCATGTTGACGGATTCCGCTTTGACCTGGCATCCATACTGTCACGGGATGGTCAGGGGCAGCCGCTCAAGAACCCGCCCATTATTTGGGACATAGAATCGGACCCGGCCCTGGCGGGAATAAAGCTGATTGCCGAAGCATGGGACGTGGGGGGGCTGTACCAGGTCGGCTGTTTCATCGGTGACAGCTGGAAAGAATGGAACGGCGAGTTTCGCGACGACGTGCGCAGTTTCCTCAAAGGTGACGACGGAGTTATAAACCGTTTCGTCGCGCGCCTTTTGGCCAGTCCCGATATCTACGGCCACAAGGAGCGTGAACCGGAGCAAAGCATAAACTTCATCACCTGTCATGACGGTTTTACCCTGAACGATCTGGTCTCATATAGCACGAAGCACAACAAGGCCAATGGAGAGGATAACCTGGATGGGGCCGAGTCCAACCTAAGCTGGAATTGCGGCACGGAGGGGCCCACCGACGATCATGACATCGAGGAACTCCGCAATCGTCAGGTGAAAAACTTCCTGTCAGTAACCCTGCTTGCCCTCGGCACTCCGATGATCCTGATGGGGGACGAGGCACGGCGGACCCAGTGTGGGAATAACAACGCCTATTGCCAGGACAACGAGATCAGCTGGTTTGACTGGGGGGGGCTTGCGCTTCACGAAGACGTTTATCGCTTTACCAAGCATTTGATCGCCGCACGAAACATGCACGACGACTCCGCCGTGGGGGAGTTGACCCTGAATCAGCTGCTCGGTCAGGCGCGACTGGAGTGGCATGGTGTGCGGTTGCATAAGCCTGACTTGAGCCATGTATCTCACAGCATCGCACTGACGGTTTGGAGCGCCCGGCGGGTCGTCTTCCATTACATGATCAATGCCTACTGGAAGCCGCTCAGCTTCCGTCTTCCGCCTCCGAATAAGCTGCCGGGCGGCGCCTGGCATCGCTGGATCGACACATCAAGAACCTCACCAGAGGACATCGTGCCATGGGAGGAAATGCAAACCATCACTACCGGAAAATATCGCCTGCCAGGGCGCTCGATCGCGGTCCTGATTGCCAGGAGATGATTTGTACAAGTGCAGGAGCAAACCTGCGTGTCTGCCCGGCAGTTGGGTGATTACGTTTGATAATCTGAAATTGGCTGCAAGCACAGAATTGGAGGAAAATATCCATGAGCATGATCGATAGTGAATATGTTCAAGTTGATGATAATGTCTACCTGCACATCCGCGATTGGGGGCAGGGCAACCCCATCGTTTTCTTGCCGGGATGGCCGTTCGGGCATGAAATGTTCGAGTACCAGTTTAACCAGTTACCACGGCAGGGCTACCGTTGTATCGGAATCAGCATGCGCGGTTTCGGGAAGTCTTCAAAACCTTGGGGCGAATATACCTACGATGTTTTTGCCGATGACCTCCAATCCGTTCTTAATTCTCTGGATCTGCACGATGTCACCCTGGTGGGCTTTTCCATGGGTGGCGCAATAGCCCTGCGTTACATGGCGCGTCACAAAGGAGACCGGATAGCCAACCTGGTGCTCTGCAGCTCGGCAGCACCGAGCTTTACCACAAGCCCCGGTTTCCCCCTGGGCACTGAACCGGGCGCCGTGGATATCCTGATAGAGTTGTGCTATTCGGACCGGGCCAGGCTGAATGCAGATTTTGGCAGGATCTTATTTAAAAACAGCAATGAAATCAGCACCCATCTGTTGAACTGGTTCCAGTCCCTGGGTATGGAAGCGTCACCGCATGCCACGGCCGCCTGCCTTGCAACGCTCCGTGATTCTGATTTGCGGGCGGACATACAATCCGTAAATGTTCCCACGGTGATTTTTCACGGATTGCATGACAGAATCTGCCCGTTTGCGCTTGCTGAAACAATGACCGCGCCTGCGGAGGCGATGCCTGCCGGCGGGGAAGCGATGGCGGTCGGGACCGAAGCTATATCGGCCGGGGAGGAACCGCTTGCCGGGGGTATCAGAGGCGCCAGACTGGTTCGTTTCGAGAACAGCGGTCACGCCCTGTTTTATGAGGAGCAGGTCAAATTCAATGCGGAACTGATCAATTTTATCGAAAAGAAGCCGCCTGCTGAAAAGGTTTTTTTCCCGCTATGATCCTTGCCCGGTTAAGAATTGTTTGCAATAACCGGTTCTGTGCCGATTGACCTTTGGAATACATCTCCCCTTTCAGAAAGGTCACAACAATGGATAAAAAAATATACCTGAGCATCATGGCTGCCTTTGCCACAGCCGCTGCCGTCTGGCTCTTTGTGCTGCTGGCGGCCCCGATCGCCAAGCCGCTGGCCTGGGCGCTGATTATCGGCATCGCGACCCTTCCACACCATGACCGCCTGGCCAGAAGGTTCCCCGGTCACCCGGACCGCGCTGCCGGGGTGATGGTTCTCGCAATAACCGTATGTTTCATTCTTCCGGTTGCCGTCCTGGTCGCAATGGTTGCCCAGAACGCCGCCGAGTGGTACCTGGAGGGTGAGCGACTGGTTCTGGCCTTTACCACGACCGGGGCGGGCACACTCAGCCGCTTTCCGTTCGCAAACGATATTGTTGCCAACCTGGAGCGGTTCGGCTTCGATCTTTCCGGTTTCGGTACAAGACTGGCCACCGGCGCTTCTGGATATCTGCTCGATTTCGCTACCAATACCGCGCTGAATCTCTGGGAGCTGATCTTTACGCTGGCGGTGGCGCTGTTCATTCTCTTTTTTATCTATCGTGACGGAGAAAGGATTGTCTCTGTTGCCATCGCCCGTTTCGCCACCAATCAGGAAAAAGCTCAACACTACTTTTCCGAACTTCGCGCCACAACCACGGCCGTGACAGTCGGAACAATCCTGACCTGTCTTGTGCAGGGCGTGGTTGCCGGTGTCGGGTATTTTGCCGCCGGAGTCCCGGCGCCGGTTCTTTGCGGTGCGTTGACGGCAATGGCAGCGCTTTTGCCCGTTGTCGGCACGGCCATTATCTGGGTGCCGCTGGCCGCCCTGGTCGCCATCAACGGCGCCTATGTCAAAGCGGGTCTCCTGGCGATCTGGTGCGTCGTTTTCGTGGGGCTTTCCGACAACGCGGTTCGGCCGCTTGCCATCGGTGCAAAGAGCAATATACCGGCCACGGCGGTCGTGCTGGGAGCGATCGGCGGAGTGTTCGCGCTTGGGATTCTTGGACTGATACTGGGGCCGGTCATCTTTGCGATTTTGATCAGCGTTTGGCGGGATGTTACCGACAGCGATCAGTTGGCGGAGTCCGCCAGCGGTGTGCAGTCAAAATGAACCGGCGTTGATTTCATTTGCCAGGTCCGCTGCAGAGAGTCCTGAAGTTTCATCCCAGGCAGAGAGCAGCGTAAATTCGGGCTGCGCTTGATACCTCCCCGAAGTCCACCCGCTCATCCGGCGTGTGGGCCGTTTCCAGTGAGCCGGGGCCGAGAATAACCGGTTTTACACCTGCCGCATAAAAGAGATTGCCGTCGGAGTGTGAGCGGAAGGCATCCATCTGCAACGACAGCCCGAGCCCCGGATAGACCCCCTGTAAAATCCGCGCCAGCCTGTTGTCTACACCCAGGTTGTAGCCGGCTGAGGCGAAATTGAAGGTGACATCCAGGTCCAGACCGGGAATGACGTTGCCGAATCCGGAGACGATGCCGCGGATCGAGTTCTGGAGGGCGGTTGGGTCATGGGCGGGGGGCAGATGCAGGTCGATCCAGGTCTCACAACGATCCGGAACGACAAAGCCGGCCCGTGACGATCTCATCTCCCTGATCGAATAGACGATCTCGGTTCTGGCACGGTCGAACATCGGGTCGTTGCCCAGCAGCAGCAGTACGCGCAGCATCGATTCAACCGCATTATGCCCCAGCTCCGGGAGCGAGGAGTGGCTGCGCAGCCCGCGCGTGACAAAACCGGCCTCCAGGTAGCCGTAATGGGCGAATCCGGCCGCAAGACTGGTCGGTTCACCGATGATGACCCATGGTGGGCAACAGGATTCAAGGAAGGTCGCGCTGCCATCACCGTTTTCCTCCTCCCCGACTACCAGCAGAAGTCCGACCGAAGGCCGCTCCTCAGGTTTCAGGGCTTCGGCCATCGCCAGCCAGGCTTCGACCATGGCGGCGCAGCCCCCCTTCATGTCGGCGCTCCCCAGGCCGCGAATGATGTCGCCTTCCTGCCGTGGTCCAAAGGTGTCCAGATCCCAGGCCGGCACGGTATCCACATGTCCCACCATGTAGAGCCGCGCTTCTTCGGGTCCCATGGTGACACGCAGGTTATAACGATCCACGTCAACCTCCTGCCGTTCCACGCGGAAACCTGCCCGGCTGAGAATCTCTTCCAGATAGATCTGTATGTCTTCTTCCTTGCCGGATGGTGAATAGATGTCGAGCAGATCCAGGAATGTTTTTCGCAGCCGTTCGGGATTTATGGACCGCCAGACCCTTTCCCGCAGGGCGCTCATGGCTTTTTCACCGGTTTTTTCCTGCTCTTGCGGGAGAGGTTTAGGGACATGTAGACGTGTTCCTGGATATCGTCGAAACCCTGCTTTTGAAAGAAGCTGATTGCCGGCTGGTTATCGGCTGAAGTATCGATAATCATCATTCTTACACCCTGTTCCTTCATGCGATGCTTGATCTCTTTGAATAGCCCGCTTCCCACGCCCCCCTGCTGAATGTCGCTGCGAACCCCCAGCCAGACCAGGTAGCCGTATTTCCAGGGCGAGTTGTGTTTTTTGACCGTTGTTCCCAGGGCGAATCCGAGAATCATGTCCCCGGTTTCCGCCACCAGGCAGAGTTCGGTATCCGAATTAAAGAGCGTGGTGATCTCGTATTCATCCCAGGTGCGGTAGAGGCTCTGGAAAGACTCGGCGGTAAAGATCTGCTCACCGATGTGGAACACTTCGGGAAAATCGTCGATGTTCATCTCCCGGATGCGGAAATTTTCTTTGGCTGCTGAAGACAGTGCTGGCATGAGATCGCCTCCTTGTGTTGCTGGCCATGAATTACCTTTTATGGTTGCAACCATAGCACCCCGGTCGAATCGCCGTCAAAGCTATTCATGCGGATTTCCGGCTGCGCCCGGACTCTATTTCGGGAGATCCGGGACATGCTTTTGCGTGATCCGTCATATATGGCAGTTATGTTAATCATGACGGTTTTGGATGGCGGCTTTCCCCGTGCCGAATATGCTGTTTTTCTATTTAATGTCGCAATACAAGCAGGTTACGCTGCGGCTGTTCGCGATTTTCCTCTGGCACATATGTTGCGATACTCTTTGTATACAGAGGTGTCGCGCTTAAAGCAGGAAATACAGGCAAAGGCTGTCCTGATAATCATGATAGCGGGTGAAAGCTGCCCGCTGGCATGGAAGGGGGGTAAAAGATGAATAAATCACTTTTGGTCAGACTGGCAATTCTGCTGGTTACAATCTCGACACTGTCGGGTTGTCTCTTGGTGCCGATAGATGACGGATTTCGCGACGGAGATTCCCGTCCGAGAGACCGTGGCGAACATCGCGGAGACAGACACGATCGTCATTAGCAACCTGAAGGTTATTTAACGGTCAGGGTTCCGGAAGAGATGAGTATCTTCGTAGCAAGTGAGTTAAATTCAGGGAGGTATAACCATGAAAGCCATAACAACAAAAAGAGCGTTGATATTCATAATTGCCGCGTTTCCCATCGGCATGATGACCGGGTGTGCCAATTACGAGGTAAATACGATGCGTGGCAATATTCCGGGTCACTACATCCGCACCGAGATGCAGGAGGCGGATCGGGCCGTGGAATCGGCGCGCCGGGCCGGGAAAGACAAGACATGCCCGGTAGAATTCAAAAAAGCCGAAGATGCCAAGAACAATGCCTATGATGTCTTCAGGGCCTGCCACACCGAGGAAGGCGCGGCGCTGGCAAAGAAAGCCACGGAACTGGCCAATGCCCTCTGCCCGTCGAGTCCGGTAGCCGAGACAGCGGTTGTGACTAAAGCCGCGGAGCCGGTTGTAATCCTTGTTTCCGAACCGGCGGTTGAGGAAAAAGTAGCCGTCCTGGTGTCTGAGCCGAAGATTGAAGAGAAGGTAATTGTGCTTGCCTTCGAGGATATACATTTCGATTTCGACAAGTCGTCCCTTACACCGGAGGCCAAGGATTTACTGAAAAGGAATCTCCTGATCCTCAAGAATAACCCGAAAGCCAATGTCCGTATAGCCGGGTACACTTCTGCTTCCGGCACTGAAGAGTATAACCAGGCCTTGAGCGAAAGAAGGGCAAACGCCGTAAAAGAATACCTGGTAAGTGAAAATGTCGTAACTCCTGACAGGCTGACCGAAATCGGTTTCGGTGAATCAAAATCGGCGACGTACGAAGTCGCTCCGAAAGATCTCTACTCAGCAGCCGCAAAGTCTAATATGAGAGTACTTTTTCAGGTCATCCTGAAATAGAATCAGCTGGACAAGGGGCCGGGGAACCAGTGAAATTTCCCGGCCCCTTGCTATTTTTAAAAAATAGCCTACATATGATTTATCTGGTACAAAATCCCATAAAAATTCAACAATCTCTTTCTGAACACACTGTCAAGTATGCCTGATTCCAATTCATTACTCGCAAATAATCGTCCCAGACAACGCCGCGGAACTATCCATGCCTTCATGGCGTGCCTGCTGGCAGTGCTGTTGCTGGCCCTGCCTCTGCATGCCGCCGTACCGGTAGAGATCGTCGTTGACGGCATTGCGGATGATGCACTGAAAAATGTGCGTGAGACACTGACCCTGCCGGCCGGGTTGGTGCGCGATGGGAAAGTGGACCGGCTCTGGCTGGAGCGTTTCGCAAAACAGGCCGGGGATAAAACCAGGACCGCGCTGGAGCCGTTCGGTTATTACAACGCGCAGGTCACGGTTACGACTGAAGCGGCCGGAGACGGTTATCGCCTGCTGGTCAAGGTGGCGACGGGAGAACCGGTGCGCCTGAGCGAAGTAAAGGTGACTCTGGCCGGACCGGGCAGCGAGGAAAGGCGTCTGAACCGTCTGGTCAAGGCGTTTCCGCTGAACAGGGGCGACGTGCTGCTGCATCAGAGGTACGAAGAGGCCAAGGCAGCGCTCAAATTGCGGGCACAGGCCCTGGGCTACCTGGATGCTGAATTTTCACGGCATGAAATCCGCATCGAAAAAACCGCCACAAGCGCCACGGTCGAGCTGCTGCTGGAGACGGGCGAGAAGTATTATTTCGGCGAGACAGCCATCCAGGGGGCGCCCGACTATCCGGACGATTTTCTGCGTCGGCACCTGACCTATAAATCCGGCGAGGTTTTTTCCTATCCCGCTCTCGGAGAAACCCAGCGCAACTTCACCAACTCGGAGCGCTTCAAGGAAGTGCTCATCATACCTGAAAAACAGGACGCCGAGGCATCCAGGGTTCCGGTAACCGTCCAGTTGACGGCCGGACCGCGCATAAGCGTGCGTCCCGGAGTCGGCTACGGCACGGATACCGGTGCGCGTTTCACCGTCCGTTACCGCGATCTGAACATGTTTCACCTGGGGCACGAGCTGTATTCGCATCTGTATGTTGCCGAGCGGCTTCAGGGACTGGTGACCGGCTATATCATCCCCAGTCCCAAGGATGTTCGCAGCTCCACGACGCTGCAGCTGAACCTGCAGCAGGAGGAAACCTCGACCTATGACAGCCGCATACTGGCCCTGGAGCTGGCCCGCAACCGGAGCCTGGGCAAGGGGAAACTGGGCACCGCCTATGTCAGGGCCCAATACGAAGACTATACCGTTGGTGACCAGAATTCCAGCGCACGGCTGCTGCTGCCGGGAGTGCGTTTTTCCGATGATCGTTACAACAACCCGATCCGCCCCCGCCGTGGATTCCGCTACGCGCTGGAACTGCGCGGCACACATCAGCTGCTCGGTTCGGATACTGCCCTGGTCCAGTTCCTGGCCGAGGGGAGCCATCTGCTGCCTCTTCCCTGGCGCCTTTTCCTGCATACGCGGGCCAAGGCCGGGACAACCCTGCTGAGCGACCCCCTGCGCGACATCCCTCCTTCGCTGCGTTTCTTTGCCGGTGGTGACCAGAGCGTGCGCGGCTATTCCTACAAATCCCTCGGCCCCCGCGATGCATCCGGCCAGGTTACCGGCGGCAAGCAGCTGCTAACCTCCAGTATCGAACTGGAACGGGCGCTCTTCAAGGATTGGGGCATTTCCCTGTTCTATGATGTCGGTAACAGCTTCAATTCATTCTCACAGGTCAAACTTTTCCAGGGGGCGGGCGTCGGCCTGCACTACTATACCTCGGTGGGGGCTCTGAACCTTTCCGTGGCCCGGCCGCTCTGGCAGGACAATCCCTCGATCCATTTCCACTTCACCGTGGGGTTCGAACTATGAAACGGCTGGCCCGGCAGAGTCTCGTCGCGGCACTGGCGATTGCCCTGGTTGTGGCCGCAATTGCGGCCGCTGGCTGGGTCGTGGCCACTACCCAGGGCGCCCGCTGGTTGCTGACGAATGCTCTGCCGCTGAGCGGAGCCGGTTTCTCCGTTCAAAAGATCGAGGGTAGAATTATCGATCGGCTGCTGCTCAGGGGAGTGCGGGTCACACTGGCGCAACAGAAACTGAACATCGACAGCCTTGAGCTACGCTGGAAACCGCTCCTTTTGCTGGCCGGCACGGTTGCCGTCCGGGAATTGAAAATCAACGGGGTACGGATTCAGGACAACACCGCTGTTGACAACAAGCCGCCGAATCTGGCCTGGCCGAAGGTGTCCGAAACCGGGCAGCTCTTTGATGGCATGATCTCGCGCTTGCTGGTGACAGAGTTGAGCTATCGTCGCTTGCAGCAGCCACCGCTGCTGATAACCTCCTTTAAAGGCACCGTTTCCTGGCAAGGCGGTCTTCTGACCATCATTGATCTCGATGCGGCAGCGCCTTCCGGCCGGATAAAGGGCAGCATTTCGGCCGGTTTCCGGCAGCCCTCGCTGACATCGGACCTTGCCATTGTCCTGGCACAGCCCCTGGCGGACATGGACCGTTTTACCCTGCAGGTCCGCAAGGCCAAAGGAACCGGACTTGAACAGTTTGTCGCGAACCTGACGATTGCCGGGAGCGTTGGCGCGCGCAAGTTGCTGGAGCTGAACGGCGATGTGGGAATGGCGCGGGATGCTTTCAATCTGCGCCGTTTGCTTCTGACCAGTCCGGGGCGAAAAGGGCGGATAAGCGCCGATGGAAAACTTGCGTTCACGGCGTTGGAACCGCTGCTTTCGTTGCAGGTCAAGGCGGAAAATCTCGATCTGGCCCCCGAGTTGAATGTGCCGACCGACCTTTCCGGAACTGTCAATTTCGCGGGAACCTTGAACAGCTACCGCGGAGATATGTCCCTTGCAAACAAGGCAGAGGGATGGCGGGCGGCGGCTGTTTCAGCCTCCTACGCCGGTACCGGGGCGGGGATGAAACTGGCTCCGTTGAACGGCAAGCTTCTGGATGGAACTCTGGCGGGAAACCTGGATCTGAACTGGCGCAACGGCTTTAGCATGCAGGGGGCGATCAGCGGCCGGAATCTCAACCCGGCCAGGATTGATCCGGGCTGGAAGGGGCTGGCGAATTTCAATGCAACCGGCAGATTGGACCGGGCCGGGCAGGCGCCACTTACAGGAAGCGTCAGTGGCTCGCTGCTGGAAAGCCGCCTGCACGGACAGGCGCTGACCGGCGAGCTCAAAGCCGGTTTCAGCGGCGACAACCTCACCATCTCCCGGCTTGCTCTGCAGGGTAAAGGCTTCGATCTGCAGGCCTCGGGCGAACTGAAACAACGGATTAACCTGACCGCACGGATCAGCGACTTTTCCCGGCTGGTTCCCGGATCGGCCGGGACACTCCGGGCCGACGGCTGGGTGAGCTGGAACGACGGCAAGCCCGCCGGCGCCCTGGTCGCCACGGGCAGTAAGCTGGCCTACTCCGGGACGCACGTGGCAGCCGCAAATCTGACTGCCCGGCTTGAAGCGGGAGCCGGTTATCCCGTGCATCTCAGCGCATCATTCAAGAATGTGGTCCATGACGGTTATGCCCTGGATAGCGTGACGCTGGCCGCGGATGGCACGCTGCCGCGCCACGGCCTGAAAGTTGCCCTGCGTTCGGGCAGCAGCGACGCGCGGCTGGCCCTGAACGCAGGTTACAACGACGGGCTCTGGAAAGGCGAGATCGGCAGCCTGTCCGGCCGGGACAGCAGCGGTCCCTGGAACATGACGGCTCCGGCGGCATTTGCCGTCAGCGCCGGCAAGTTTTCCCTCTCCAATCTGTCCCTCTCGGCCGGAGCCGGCGAGCGCCTCGAACTCTCGGCGGATCTGGTATTGAAGCCGCTCGGCGGTCAGGTGCGGGCGCAATGGAGCGCACTTGACCTGTCCAGGGCCAATCGCTATCTGAAGGATATGAAGTTCTCGGGAAACAGCCACGGTAAGGTCCGCCTTGACCTTCCGGGCGAAAAACGGCTGGCCCTGGCCGGTAATGCCGCTGCCAGCGGAACGTTTGCCGGGCAAGGAACAACTGTCAGCTTCCGGAACAGCACGTTAACCTTTGACGGAAATGAACAGGGCTTGCGAGCTGCTCTGGAACTCAACACTGCTGACGGCGGCCGGTTGAAGGGGAGCTTTGCCTCTTCCGCTCCATTCCGCCTGGCCCTGCCCGAAAATGGGAAGCTGACGGCGGATCTGAGCGGGATCGACCTGGCGCTTTTCAAACCATGGCTTCCACCTGACACGGTTCTCGAAGGTCGTATCAGCGGACGGGCCAAAGGGGCCATGCTTCCGGGACAACGCTTTGAACTGAACGGCAATGCCGCGCTCTCCGGCGGGATGATCCACCAGCAAAGGCCAGACGGAGAGCTGAAACTCGATTTTTCGACGGCAACCGCCTCCTGGGTCTGGCGTGGAGAAACGCTGTCCGGCGATTTCTCCCTGGTCATGGCTGATCACGGTCAGGCCGGGGGTACTTTCCAGCTTCCGTTGCCGGCACGTTTCCCGCTTGCCATAAATCCGAAAGGGGCGCTCAAGGCTTCACTTTCCGGGCAGGTCCGGGAAAAGGGAATCATAACCGCACTTTTTCCGGGACTGGTTCATGAAAGCTCGGGAGAACTTGACGCCCGGCTCGTCGCCGGCGGTACCTGGGAAGTGCCGACGATCGGCGGGAAACTGCAGCTGAGCAGGGCCGGCGCATACCTGCCCACCGCCGGGATTCACCTCAGGGACGTTCAACTGGCGGCCCGCCTGGAAAAGAACCTTATCCGGATCGATTCCTACCGGGCGCTCTCCGGAACAGGTCATATCGAGGGGACGGCGCTGATTAAACTGGACGGCTGGCGGGTGACCGGTTATCAGGGGTCCATCGAAGGCGAAAATTTCCAGACCGTGGATTTTCCCGAACTCAAGATTCTTGCTACGCCCAAACTCAGCTTCGAAGGGACACCACAAAAACTCACTGTGCGCGGTGAACTGATCCTGCCTGAACTGCGGATCGTCGGAGCCCAGTCCGGTACGGTTGTCACGCCCAGCAGCGATGTCATCCGCGAGGGGAGGGCGGTTCAGCCAGCCGCCGTTTCTCCATTGGCCCTGGATGTTCAGGTGCGGGTGCTGCTCGGTGACCGAGTTTTTGTCAAGGTGGCCGGGATTGACGCCCAGTTGGGCGGAGCCCTGAACCTGTCTCTTAGCAGTCTCGACAATATCACCAGCAAAGGCGAGATCAAGGTGATCAAGGGGCGCTATCGCACCTACGGGGTAAACCTGGAAATCGTTCGCGGCCGGCTGTTCTTCGCCGGCGGCGCCATTAATCGCCCGAGCATCGATGTTCTGGCGCTGCGCAGCATCGGCGACATCCGGGCCGGCGTAACGGTTACCGGTACTCTCCAGAGGCCGATTACCAGGCTCTACTCCGAACCGGCCATGCCGGACGTCGATGTGCTGGCGTATATCGTCCTCGGCCATCCGCTCGGCAGCAGCGGCGAACAGGTCAGCCTGCTGACCCAGGCTGCCGGCGCGCTGCTCAGGTCCGGTCAGGCGGCGGTGCTGCAGGAACAGATAAAAAACTATCTTGGTTTGAGTACCCTGGAGATCCAGGGAGGTGTGGGTGGGACCAACAGCGCCATGGGGTACAAACCGCTCCAGGTGACGCCTCCCGGAGCCCTGCCGGCAACGCAGCAGCCCGGAATCACCGAAACCGTGCTTACGGTTGGCAAGTATCTGACTCCGCAACTCTATTTCAGTTACGGCAAGTCACTGTTTACCGGGAACAGCATCTTCCGGCTGCGTTATGATTTTTACAAAAATTGGCAGATCGAAACCCAGACCGGCGGTGGCGAGAGCGGCGCCGATCTCTATTACAAGCTGGAGTTCAAGTAGGCAAGCCGCATTGGAAAACGTCATGCGGCTATTGTGGAACAACGCCTGCGGACGTGGATGACTTGAAGTTAAGAGCAGGGGAATCCTGAACGCGCCACGCTCTTGTTCCGTTACTGTTTGTTCACTTCCCACCAGATTAAATGCACCAAGGAGCGCTGCCATGAAAATCCTCCTCGTGTATCCCCACTATCCTGACACCTTCTGGAGCTTCCGTTACGCCTTGAAATTCATCGACAGAAAAGCGAGCTTTCCTCCGCTGGGCCTTCTGACCGTGGCCGCCATGCTCCCCGGTGATTGGGAAAAGAGGCTTATCGATATGAACGTCCGCTCTCTGGGCGATGCGGACCTGGAATGGGCGGATTACGTTTTCATCAGCGCCATGACTATTCAGCGGGAATCGGCGAGGGAGGTTATCGCACGCTGCCGGCGGCTAGGAGTGAGGAGTGTTGCCGGCGGCCCACTCTTTACCTCCTGCCACGATGAATTTCCGGACGTTGACCACCTGGTGCTGGGTGAGGCAGAACTAACCCTGCCCCCATTCCTGACAGACCTGCGCAGAGGGACGGCGCGGCCACTTTATGCGGACAACCGAAGGGCAGATATGACGAAAACAGCCATCCCGCTCTGGAACCTGATAAATGTCAGGTACTATGCCGCCATGAATATCCAGTATTGCCGGGGATGCCCTTTTGACTGCGAGTTCTGTGACATCACCGTGCTGTTGGGCAAAAAAACGCGTAGCAAGTTACTGGCACAGTTGATTTCCGAACTGGACAGTCTCTATATAAGCGGCTGGCGCGGTGCGGTTTTCTTCGTGGACGACAACTTCATCGGGGACAAGGGAAAACTGAAGAGAGAGGTTCTGCCGGCCTTGATTGGCTGGATGGAGGCAAAAGGGTACCCGTTCTACTTTTACACCGAGGCGTCCATTGATCTGGCAGACGACGCACGACTGATGGAGTTGATGGTCCGGGCCGGGTTCGAAGAGGTCTTTATCGGCATTGAAACACCACACGAGGAGGGACTGGTCGAGAGCGGCAAAGCACAGAACAGAAACCGCAACCTGCTGGCCTCGGTAAAGTGCATCCAGCGTGCCGGTCTGCAGGTTCACGGAGGATTCATCGTAGGGTTCGACAGTGATTCGCCGGATATCTTCGACCGGCAGATCCGTTTCATCCAGGAGAGTGGAATTGTAACCGCGATGGTTGGCGTGCTGATAGCGCTACGCGGCACCAGGCTCTACCAGCGACTGCTGCGGGAGGGAAGATTGCTGGGTAATGCCACCGGCAACAATACCGCGATCTCTCTCAACTTCATTCCGAGGATGGATCTCAGGGAACTCATCAGCGGTTACCAAGCCATCCTCGGCGCCATCTATTCACCGAAAAATTACTACCGGCGCGTAATCAGTCTGCTTAAAGAGTACAATCCATCGCATCCGGGAAAATTTCACCTGCAGCCGGGGTATGTCGGGGCGCTCTTCAAATCGATACTGTTCCTGGGAGTTATCGGCATGGAGCGGCTCCATTTCTGGAAACTTTTCTTCTGGTCTCTCATGAGAAGGCCACGGCAATTTCCGCTGGCCATAACCTATGCGATCTATGGTTTTCATTTCAGAAAAATTGCGGAAAAGATCAGCGAAAACGGATCGCTAAAAACCGGTAGAATTGTGTAAATGCTGACCTTCAGACATAGCCATTTTCCATGATAGTCCATGATTCATCATAGTGCCGGCATTCATCATGAAACCTCTGTTGCCGATTTCACTGATATTTCTCCCAAAGCCTCTTGTACCTTGACCGCCAGGTTCCTCATTGAAAACGGTTTCTGGATGAAGTTGACTCCTTGATCCAGCACACCCCTGTGGGCGATAACGTCGGCGGTGTAACCGGACATGAACAGTATTTAAATGTCCGGATAAAGTGACTGCAGCCGTGTAGCCAGCTCCCGGCCGTTCATTTTAGGCATGACGACGTCGGTGACAACCAGCCGCAACCCGCCGGCATGTTCCCTGGCCAGCTTGAGGGCTTCATCAGCCGTACCCGCCGCCAGCACTCGATACCCCAACTCTTCCAGCATCGTTTTTTCCACAATCAGGATCGATGGTTCGTCCTCCACCACCAGAACCGTCTCGCCACGACTCATCGGTATTTCAACCATCGCCTCCCTTGGGGTGGCGACAGCCTGGGCTGTGTCCCTGGCCAGGTATATTTTAAAGGTAGTTCCTTTTTCCGGTTCGCTGTAAACATTGATGAAACCATTGTTCTGCTTGACTATGCCATACACCGTCGATAGTCCCAGGCCGGTCCCCTTGCCCATGTCCTTGCTTGTGAAAAAAGGTTCAAAAATCTTGTCGATGGTCTCCTTGTTCATGCCGCAGCCATCGTCGCTGACCGCCAGCATCACATACTCTCCCGCTACAAACCCGGAATTATAGGCGCAATAGGCCTCGTCAAAGAGTGCGTTTCCAGTTTCTATCGTGATCTTGCCGACGTCGGCAATAGCGTCCCTGGCATTGACACAGAGGTTAGCCAGAATCTGATCGACCTGGACCGGGTCCATTTTTACATGCCACAGCCCCGCCTCGGGCATCCAGGCCAGATCAATGTCTTCGCCGATAAGCCGTTTCAGCATAGTGAGCATGCTCTCCACATTCCGGTTCAGGTTCAGCACCTCGGGTGAAATCGTCTGTTTACGGGCAAAGGCCAGTAATTGTTTGGTTATGTCCGCAGAGCATCTTGCTGCTTTTATGATCTCCTCCAGGTCGGCACGCAGCGGATGGGAAGGTGCTACCTTTCGCAGAGCCAGTTCCGCATAACAGAGGATTACGGTCAGCATGTTGTTGTAATCGTGGGCCACTCCACCAGCCAGCAGCCCAACCGCTTCCAGTTTCTGGGCTTGCTGGAATTGGGCCGCCAGCCGCAGATGCTCGGTGATGTCGCGTTTGACGGCCACGTAGTTTACGATCCGGTCAGAGGCATCGCGAACCGGCGAAATCGTCGTTTCATCGGTGTAGAAAGTCCCGTCCTTGTGCCTGTTGACCATGCGGCCAGACCAGGTGTCGCCACCCGAGATGGTTGACCAGAGATCGTGGTAAAATTGTTCATCCTGTACGCCGCTCTTGAGGATACGCGAATTCTGGCCGACGGCCTCTCTTCCGCGATAGCCGGTAATCCGTTTGAAGGCCGGATTGACAAACTGGATGATCCCCTGGGCATCGGTCATGACGATGCCCTCTCCGACCTGCTCAATGGCCGCCATCAGCTGCTTGCGCTCGGTCTTGGCCCGCTTGTTAGCGGTGATGTCACGAATATTGCACTGAATCACCTTGCTATGGTCTACCAGGTACACATTGCTGACAAATTCCACCGCTATGGGCTGTCCCTCCCTGGTTTCCAGCGGTAAATCCTCGTAGCGAATATACTCGTTATCCTGCAAGGTCCTGAAAGCGTCCTTGGACGCGGCGATGTCCTTGAATACTCCGAGATCCCAGATGTATTGACCGCATAATGCTTCGTAAGTATATCCAAGCAGCTGCAACAGGAACGGATTTGCGTCAACCACCATGCCGGTTTCAGCATCCAGTATCAGAATGCCGTCCTTGGCTGATTCAAAGAGCCGTCGATAGCGCTTCTCGGAATCCTTCAGAGACAATGCGCCGGTTTCTTTTTCCAGCAACTTCTTTTCCAGCAGCTCGATTCGCTTGTTCAATTCTGCAGTGTGGTCATCCATAATTCCTGTCTTTCTATTTGATTTGATTCAAGTTTGTTTTATATGCAGCCGGGACTCAAACCTCAAAGGACATGTCAGATATATGGTGATTCATTTTGTCAGCGAGAAAGGGCACACCTTAGTGCGCCCTTTCTCGTTCTAATTGGACTGTTCAATTTTTGTTTTCGCCCTACAGGGCCTTCCTGCCTTGGAGAACATTTACCAGAACCACAATAATCGCGATTACGAGCAGAATATGGATCAAACCACCCATGGTGTACGAAGTCACCATACCCAGGAGCCACATCACTATAAGAATAACGCAGATTGTCCACAGCATAACTTCACCCCCTCTGTTTGCTGCCTGTCCGAGTGTTTCGGAAATTACTTCCGCTTTTTCAGCGGAGTGGCTGTGTTGAAACAGACCACGTTGGCGTCGGAATGCAATAACAGTGAGCCGTCCGGATGGTAGTTCAATCCAGTGGCGACTTCTTCAATCACGTAATATTGCGATGTGCAACTTCCGGAACCCTTCTGAATGAAATCGTTCAAGACCTTGTCACTCATTTTCTGAATTGTGTCTTCATCACCGATAGCCGGAACCTTTACCGCATAGGCCCCGTTGGTAATCAAAAATCTTTTGACTACGACGGCCTGGGGATATGAATCCCGGTAGCTCCCCTTGAAAACACCCATGAATCTGGGTTTGACGCCTGTTTCTTCGGCAGTGGAACTGCATGGGAAAACTATCGAAACAAAAAGCGCAAATATCATCATGATCAGAATCTGTTGCATAAATCATATCTCCGGTCTTATCAATTCAACTCTGTCGGGACGGTAACCACTATTTTTTCTTGGTGTACAGCTCTCCCTTTATTTCATCCAGAGCCGTTATTACCGGCACGAGCGAGGCCTTTAAGGCATCCAGATCCTGAACAGATTTCTGCGCGACCGGTGTTATCGCTTCGATCCCTTTGGGCGTCAAGTCGGTGGAAAGGAATTTCTGGATTTCTTTCAGGTCGGTCAGGTAGGCATTATAGGTGCCTTTGATTCCCGAACTCGCAGCGGGCACTCGAGCATAGCTTTCGGCCAGTTTATTACGTCGCTCCGTGCTGAGTTCACGAATCTCCGCATTTGTAAAGGCATCTCCCTGTTTTTCCCATTCGCCAAAATACTCCTTGCTGTTTGATTTCATCTCATCCGTGCGTTTGAGTACCCGCTTGCCCTCACTGTCAAGCTTGGCTACGTTGTCCGAATATGTATCAAAGGATTTTTTCAGATTGGATTGTCCCGGCATGACCAGGGAGTCAAGTGATGCTGCGGTGACATCTATCTGGACCATCATTTTTCTGATCTCTGTATCAACATCCCGTATCGAGTTGGAGGTTTTTACTGATCGGTCCATGCCGGTGGTGGCGCAACCGCCCATGATGGTGCTGGTTCCGAGTAAAAGCATGGCGAAAAATGCAAGCAGGTGTTTTCTGATTTTCATGATGTTCTCCTTTGGTTGACAACTGTGTGGTTAGTTTGCAGCAGGTACATCCCTCTTTTAAGTTACTCCATCAAAATGACTTCCATGGCGCTGGTTTTGTTATCCACCGTAGAGCAATTGGCCTGCCAAAAATCAAATATGAGAATTATGACTTGATTAACCTTTTAAAACAGGGTGGTAGACTGGTGTCGCGGAATATTGGGTAAATATGAAATGATTGATTGACCACGAGATATGACAGAACTTCAACATATTGAGGGATGTTTTGAATGGCTTGGATTGTTTGAGTTATTTGTGTGGGGATGTCAGTTCAGCGTGGGATCTGAGAATCGCATCTCAGGCTTCTGGTGCAAATTTAGGTTTAGGTGCCTGCAAAACATTACAAGTATCTTTTACCCTAAAATCTATACCTGAAACTGCTGGATAGGGGGGATCGGCGGACATGTGCGGATTTTGGAAAGGGCTTAAAACGTAAAAAAGCCCCTAAAATCAGGGGCTTTTGGATATGTGAGGACTAATATGGAGTCTGTGATGGTAGCGGAGGCCGGACTCGAACCGGCATGTACTTGCGTACGGCAGATTTTGAGTCTGCTGTGTCTACCATTTCACCACTCCGCCAGCGCCGGTGAATATAGTTCAGGCAACTTCGCACGTCAAGATTAAATACTTTGCTGAGTAAAAAAAGATTGACATATTGGTGATAATTAATACATTAACTATACAAAATCACATAGGAGGAAAAGATGCTAAAAAAAGGTTTAGTGGGAAAAATTGCTGCTGTTTTTGGAATGGTAGCGGTTGCTGCGGGGATTGCATTTGCTTCGTCGCATGGTGGCGCCGGGGTTACTCCGGATGAAGCACTTCAAAAACTCATGGACGGCAACAAACGCTATGTGGGAAACCAGATGACCGGCGCCAAGTTGAGTGATTCTGCCGCTCGCGCCAGTCTGGCCAAATCCCAGAAACCCTACGCCATTGTTCTGACCTGTTCAGATTCACGCGTTCCACCTGAAATTATTTTCGATAACTCTCTTGGTGAGATATTTGTCATTCGTGTTGCCGGAAACATTCCCGATCCGGTCGTTCTGGGAAGTATCGAGTACGCCGTTGAGCATCTCGGGTCACCGCTGGTGATGGTGTTGGGGCATGAGCGTTGCGGTGCAGTCACAGCTACGGTCGGAGCAAAAGGAAAGAGCACCGGCAGTGCCAATATCGATGCCATAGTCAAGACCATCGCCCCAAACATCAAGAGCGCCGTCAAGAATTGCGAAGCCTGCAAGGGAGATGCAAAATGCGCGGATATCAACAAGGATGCATTTATTGAGTGCGTGACTGATGCCAATGCAAGAACCGTTGCAGCCAACCTGACAAAAAAATCGAAGATTATAAAGCACATGGCCGCAGAAAAGAAAATCAAGATTGTTGTAGCTAAATACGACCTGGATGATGGCCTGGTAACAGTCTTCAAATAATTCCTGTATCTGATTTGGTTTTAAGTTTGATTTATTGGAAAATCAAACTTGACCTGAAACATCATTCAATGTTATTGTCCGTTCGCTGAACATTCTCCTTTTAATCTAGCACGAGAGGCTAGCAAAGGCGACTCAATGAGAATATCAAAAATAATACCGGAAGAGCCTTGCCGCATGCAGCGGAGGGGCTCTTTTTTTGTGTCCGGAAACAGGGAGGGGTGACATGAGTGCTGAACAAACGGTAATTCTGGACTCTGCCGGAGTCAAGCGTGCGCTGACGCGCATCGCCCATGAAATTCTTGAACGCAACAAAGGGGTCTCGGATGTTGTGTTGATAGGCATCCGTTCCGGGGGTGTTTTTCTGGCCGGCGGCATTGCGCAGCAGATCGGTATAATCGAGGGAGATGCGGTACCGGTCGGTTCTGTTGATATTACACTTTACCGAGACGATATCAGTGGTCAGTTGCCCCATCAGCCGGTCGGAAAAACCGATATCCCCTTTTCGCTAGAGGGGAAAAAAGTTGTCCTGGTCGATGATGTGCTCTTCACCGGCCGCACAATACGCGCCGCCATGGATGCATTGATGGACTATGGCCGGCCCCGGTGCATACAGCTGGCGGTTCTGATCGACAGAGGTCATCGTGAATTGCCGATACGGGCAGACTATGTCGGACGAAACGTGCCGACCAGTCTCAAGGAAAATGTGCGGGTCACTTTTGACAGCAATAACCAGCCAATTGAAGTTGTACTTGAAAAATAGGGGAGGGTGAATAGCATGGCCGAGTTCAAGCATAAACATATCATTGCCCTGCGGGATATGTCGAAAGAGGATATCGAGTTGTTGATTTCCACGGCCGAAAGCATGCGTGAGGTCAACAGTCGCGACATCAAAAAAGTTCCGACATTGCGTGGCAAGACCATTATCAACCTGTTTTACGAGTCATCCACCAGGACCAGGACCTCTTTCGAGATTGCCGGAAAGAGGCTTTCGGCGGACACCGTAAACATCGCGCCATCCAACAGTTCGGCTACAAAAGGTGAAACCCTTTCCGACACTGCGCTGAATCTTCTGGCCATGAAACCGGACATAATTGTTATGCGTCATGCGGTCTCAGGATCACATTATTTTCTGGCGGAAAAAGTCAATTGTTCAATCATCAACGCCGGTGATGGCGCTCACGAACATCCTTCCCAGGGACTTCTCGACATGCTGACCATGAAGGACCGTTTTGGCCGTTTGGACGGTCTCAAGGTAGCGATAGTCGGCGACATTACCCACAGCAGGGTGGCCCGTTCCGACATTCAGGGTCTTACCAAGCTGGGGTCGTCGATTTACCTGGCTGGTCCGCCCACCATGATGCCGCCTGGAGTAGAGAGGCTTGGAAATGTTACTGTCTGCCAGAACATGAAAGAAGCCATCCAGGATGCCGACGTGGTCATGATGCTGCGCATTCAGCAGGAAAGGCAGGGCAAGACCCTGATGCCGAACACCCGAGAGTATTCCCGTTACTTCGGCCTGAACCCGGAGAACATCAAGTTGGCCAAGCCCAACGCGATGGTCATGCACCCAGGGCCGATCAACCGTGGCGTCGAGATGTCTTCATATGTTGTTGACGGCGATCAATCATGGATTCTCAAGCAGGTGGAAAATGGTGTGGCGGTCAGGATGTCGATGCTTTATCATGTCTGCGGCGGTGAGTTGGAGTAAAGACAGTGAAAACTATACTTTCGAGGTGAGCATATGAGTTTATTGATCAAGGGCGGCCGGGTGATTGATCCGAGCCAGAATTTGGATGACGCGCTTGACGTTCTGGTGGAAAACGGTGTGGTAAAAGAGATCGGCAAGTCTTTAACAGCACCTGCGGATGCAAAAATCATCGATGCTTCGGGAAAGTACGTGGTGCCGGGTTTGATCGACATGCATGTGCATCTTCGCGACCCGGGCCTTGAGTACAAGGAAGACATTGTTTCCGGAACCAGGGCTGCTGTCTCGGGTGGCTTTACGTCGGTCTGCTGCATGCCTAACACCAAGCCGGCCATCGATAACAAGGCGGTGGCCAGCTACATTATCAACAAGGCCAAAACTGAAGGTTCATGCAATGTCTTTCCGGTAGGCTCCATCACCTACGGATTGAGCGGTGAGCGGATGTCTGAAATGGGTGAGCTGAAGGAATCTGGGTGTGTAGCCGTTTCGGACGATGGAAGACCGGTGACCAACAGTGAGCTGATGAGACGTTCGCTGCAATACGCGGCTGGAATCGGGATCATGGTAATTTCGCACGCCGAAGAGCTGGAGCTGGTTGGTGAAGGTGTGATGAACGAAGGTTTTACGTCCACGGAACTCGGATTGAAGGGAATTCCGGCCGTTGCCGAGGATATCGCCACATCTCGCGACATCATGCTGGCCGAGTATAACGGCACTCCGATCCATATCGCCCATGTATCCACCCAGGGTTCGGTGCGGATCATCCGCGAAGCCAAGTCCCGTGGAGTAAGGGTGACGTGTGAAACCGCACCCCACTATTTCACTCTGACCGATGACGCCGTGCGCGGTTACAACACCAATGCCAAAATGAACCCGCCGCTACGTGGAGCGGATGATGTCTCCGCCATCAAGCAGGGCTTGAAGGATGGCACTATCGATTGCATCGCCACGGATCATGCTCCGCACCACATTGACGAGAAAGATGTTGAATTCAATGTGGCCATGAACGGCATCATCGGTTTGGAAACTTCGCTGCCCTTGTCACTGAAACTGGTGGAAGACGGCATCCTGACACTTAATCAAATGGTTGAAAAGATGTCATGCAAGCCATCTGAAATACTCGCTCTCGATCGTGGCACCCTCAAAGCAGGAGCCGCTGCCGACATTACGGTGATTGATCCCTCTCTGGAATGGATCGTGGAAGCGGACAAGCTGGCCAGCAAGTCAAAGAACTCCCCCTGGCTCGGTCAGAAGATGAAAGGGGCCGCCGTTGCAACCATCGTTGCCGGCAACCTTAAATTTGTACGATAAATCTGAAAACCCTGGAGTTATTAATTTATGAAAGCAATTCTTGCGCTCGCCGACGGGCGTATCTTTGAAGGAAAATCATTTGGAGCATCCGGCGAGGTTACCGGTGAAGTTGTTTTCAACACCGCCATGTCCGGGTATCAGGAAGTTTTGACCGATCCGTCCTACAAAGGTCAGATGGTTACCATGACCTATACCCAGATCGGCAATACCGGAATCAACCCCGAGGATATAGAGAGCCGTGGCTTGTTCCTGTCCGGATTCATAGTCAAGGAGTATCAGGACTGTTACTCCAACTGGCGCGCAACAATGAGCCTGGATGCCTATTTAAAGGAGAACGGCGTCGTTGGTATCCAAGGCCTGGATACGCGTGCGCTGACTCGCCATCTGCGCGACAAGGGCGCTCAGAACGGTATCATCTCTACTGTCGATGGCAATCATGAAAGTTTGGTGTCAAAGGCACGCGCCATCCCCAGCATGACCGGCCTGGATCTTGCCTCCGGAGTAAGCTGTGATAAGCCTTATCACTGGACCGAAGGTGTATGGGATCTTGAAAACGGTTATCCCGATATTGATCCCGGCACCCTGAAATACAAGGTGGTTGCCTACGATTTCGGCATCAAGTTCAATATCCTGCGCTGCCTGGTTGATTCCGGGTGCGATGTGACCGTGGTGCCGTCCGATTATCCGGCTGAAAAAGTGCTGGATATGAACCCGGACGGAGTCTTCCTTTCCAATGGTCCCGGCGATCCGGAACCGCTGGTAGCCGTACAACAGGAAATCAGGAAGCTGGTCGGCAAGAAGCCAATATTCGGCATCTGCCTGGGGCACCAGCTGCTGGGATTGGCGCTGGGCGGCAAGACGATCAAGCTGCCTTTCGGCAACCACGGTTCAAACCTGCCGGTAATGGATATGTCTACCCGCAAGGTCGAGATTACTTCCCAAAATCATGGCTTTGCAGTGGATCTGGATACTCTGGGGGATGCCGCCTGTCTGGGGCACGAGAATCTGAACGATCAAACGGTAGAAGGGATTCGCCACTGTGAACTGCCGATCTTCTCGGTTCAGCACCATCCCGAGGCTTCGCCTGGGCCGCACGATTCCCAGTATCTCTTCGGCCGCTTTGTAGAAATGATGGAAAAGCATAAACATTGACTGGGCTCTGATGAATGGGGTTAATCGATCTTTATCAATCAGGTGAATTGCTGCAGCGTGTGCGTGAGTCTTACCGGCGTCTGGCGGCCTGCAATCTCTGTCCCCATGACTGCGGTGTCAACCGTGTTGCCGGTGAAGTGGGTATTTGCGGCGCGGGCCTCAAGCCGAAAATTGCCTCCGCCAACGTGCACCATGGTGAAGAACCACCCATATCCGGCTCAAGAGGTTCCGGCACAATTTTCTTGTCAGGATGTTCACTGAAATGTGTCTTCTGCCAAAACTTTCCCATCAGTCAGCTTTCCAACGGTGAAGAGATCACCACCGGAGAATTGGCGACCCGCATGCTCGGGCTGCAGCGCCGGAGAGTTCATAATATCAATTTAGTTACGCCGACACACTATCTGCCACAGATTCTCGCGGCACTCTGGCTGGCTGTTCCGCAGGGATTTGATCTGCCCCTGGTCTGGAATTCCAGCGGGTATGAAAAAGTCGATGCCCTGCAACTGCTGGATGGGGTCGTCAGCGTCTATCTGCCGGATATGAAGTATTGCGACGATAGCCAGGCTGTGGAAATTTCATCGGCGCCAGGTTACCGCGGCATAAATCGAGAAGCGGTAACGGAAATGCTGCGACAGGTTGGTCATCTGAACACGGATATCAACGGCATTGCCGAACACGGTCTGATCATAAGGCATCTGGTGCTCCCGTGTGGCAGGGCCGGATCTGTTGATACGTTGCGTTGGATTGCCGATAACCTGGGCCTGGAGACCCATATCGCCCTGATGAACCAGTACTTTCCGGCACACGTTGCCCATCGGGTGCCGGGGCTGGACCGGAAAATCACCAGTGAAGAATATGATCAGGCGGTCGAAATCCTGGAAGAGTGCGGCCTGGAAAATGGTTGGGTTCAGGAGTAGTTACGGGAGGAAAGCTTGGAATGGACGGTTTACGGGAACAATCACTACTATTTCTTGATGTGAATGCTCGAATTGAAGCCCTCTGTGCCGAATTGTATCACTTCTACAGCCGGGTATTTTCCTACAATGGCGATGTGTCAAGATTGTGGCAAAAAACCGCCATGGAAGAGGAAAATCACCAGATGCAGATACAGATGGCAATGCGGTTGAGTGATGCTATCGAAGATGTGTTGCCGGACGGTCTCTCCGTGGCCTATTCAATACATCAAAAACTTCACCGGCTGGTGGCCGGAGTGCGCAATAATCCTCCCGATCTGGTTACCGCATTGAAAAAATCCATTGAGATGGAAGAACGGATGGCGTTCCTCCATGTGGAGTCATCGGTCAAGTTCAAGGATGAGTCGATCAAAAGGATGTTCGAGGCCCTGCGAGGAGCCGACCGCGGTCACATCACCGCGCTCAAGCGTCAACTGGCAATTGAAACGCTGGCACTTACGGAGATGGATGAGTGAGAACGGTTGTTCTCCTGGTTCTTTCAAATATTTTCATGACTTTTGCTTGGTACGCTCATCTCAAAAATTTGCGTACAAGGCACTGGTTGATAGCAGTAGCCGTCAGTTGGGGCATCGCTTTTTTTGAATACCTGATCCAGGTGCCGGCTAATCGCATCGGTTACGGCAGATTTAGCCTGGCGCAGCTGAAGATTCTGCAGGAAGTGATCACGCTGACGGTCTTTGTTCCCTTTGCCGTATTGTACATGGGGAGCAGTCTCAACTGGAATTATCTTTGGGCCGGGTGTTGTCTGGCCGGAGCTGTATTTTTCATATTTCGATAATCACACGAAGGAGTGTTGTGTAAATGCCTAAAAGAACTGATATCAAGAAGATTCTCATCATCGGAGCCGGGCCGATCGTCATCGGCCAGGCTTGTGAATTCGACTATTCCGGCACCCAGGCCTGCAAGGCTCTGAAAGAGGAAGGTTTCGAGGTGGTTCTGCTGAACAGCAATCCGGCCACGATCATGACCGACCCTGATTTTGCCGACCGCACCTATATTGAACCCGTAACGCCTGAAATCCTGGCCAATATCATAGAGAAAGAGCGCCCAGATGCGATTTTGCCGACCCTTGGTGGTCAGACCGCTCTGAACACCGCGGTGGCAGTGGCCGAAATGGGTATACTGGAAAAATATGGCGTCGAACTGATCGGCGCCAAGTTGCCGGCAATCAAAAAAGCCGAGGATCGTACACTATTCAAACAGGCTATGGAAAAGATCGGTTTGGCGATACCCAATTCCGGCCTGGCTCACAACTACACTGAGGCCATGGAGGTCATCAAAACCATCGGCTTTCCGGCTATAATCCGTCCCTCCTTTACCCTGGGAGGCACCGGTGGCGGAATCGCCTACAACATGGAAGAGTACGAGAAGATGGCCATTGCCGGCATCGACGCTTCACCTACCGATGAGATTCTCGTGGAAGAATCGGTCATCGGCTGGAAGGAGTATGAACTGGAGGTGATGCGCGATACTGCCGACAACGTCGTTATCATCTGCTCAATCGAAAACTTCGATCCGATGGGAGTCCATACCGGAGATTCGATCACCGTGGCACCGGCCCAGACCCTGACTGACAAGGAGTACCAGATCCTGAGGGATGCCTCGCTCAAGATCATCCGCGAGATCGGTGTCGATACCGGCGGTTCAAATATCCAGTTCGGTATCAATCCCAAAAACGGCCGCCTGGTCGTGATCGAGATGAATCCGCGGGTCTCGCGCTCCTCGGCGCTGGCTTCCAAGGCCACCGGTTTCCCGATCGCCAAGATCGCCGCTAAACTGGCTGTCGGCTATACCCTGGACGAGATCACCAACGATATTACCCGTGAGACTCCGGCCTGTTTCGAGCCGAGCATTGACTATGTGGTAACCAAGATTCCACGATTCACCTTCGAAAAATTTCCGGCCGCCGACGCCACCTTGACAACCCAGATGAAGTCGGTCGGCGAGGTTATGGCGATCGGCCGTACTTTCAAGGAATCGTTTCAGAAAGCCCTGCGTTCGCTGGAAATCGGCGTCAGTGGTTTCGACTCCAAACTGTTCGATCTAGGCAGCGAGACGCGGCGCGCCTTGACCGGCAAGGAGCAGCAACTGCTGCTGGAAAAGCTGCGTGTTCCCAACTGTGACCGGCTCTGGTATGTGGGCGATGCCTTGCGCAGCGGCATGACAGTCGCTGAGATCAACCGTCATACCGCGATAGATCCCTGGTTTCTGCATAATATCCGTCAGATTATCGAGATGGAGGAACGGCTCAAGAAGGTTGATTTCGAGGACAGGGTCAATCTTAAAAAAATCATGCTTGAAGCCAAACAGCACGGCTTTGCGGACAAGTTCCTGGGTAAACTGTGGAATAAATCCGAAGATGAAGTACGCGAATTGCGCTGGTTCAACGGAATCAGGCCGGTTTACAAACGCGTGGACACATGTGCCGCCGAGTTTGTGGCTTACACCCCTTACATGTATTCGACCTACGAAGAGGAGTGCGAGGCGGAACCGACCGACCGCAAGAAGATAATGATCCTGGGTGGCGGACCGAACCGGATCGGGCAGGGGATTGAATTCGATTACTGCTGCGTACACGGCGTATTTGCTCTGGCGGAAGATGGTTACGAAACCATCATGGTAAACTGCAACCCGGAGACGGTCTCCACTGATTACGATACCTCGGATCGTCTATATTTTGAGCCTTTGACGCTGGAAGATGTGCTGGAAATCGTCCACGTGGAGAAGCCTGTCGGCGTGATCGTCCAGTTCGGCGGCCAGACTCCGCTCAAGCTGGCCGTGGCGCTGGAAAAGGCCGGAGTACCGATAATCGGTACTTCTCCGGACGCCATTGACCGGGCCGAGGATCGTGAGCGATTCCAGGAAATGCTCCATAAACTGGGACTGCTTCAACCGGAAAACGGCACAGCGCGCTCTTTTGAAGAAGCCGAGAAGGTGGCCGACCGGATCAGTTATCCGGTGGTTGTTCGCCCCTCATACGTGCTGGGTGGTCGCGCGATGGAGATCGTCTACGATGTGGACAATCTGCGGCGTTATATGCATACCGCGGTTCAGGCCTCTCCGGAACATCCGATCCTGATCGACAAGTTTCTGGATGAAGCAATCGAGATCGACGTGGATGCGCTCTGTGACGGAACCGAGGTGATCATCGGCGGCATCATGGAACACATCGAGGAGGCCGGCATCCATTCCGGTGACTCGGCCTGTTCCCTGCCACCGTATTCCGTGGGACCGGAGCTGGTTGCTGAAATCCGTCGCCAGACCGTGCTGATGGCTCTGGAACTCAATGTCAAGGGGCTCATGAACGTGCAGTTTGCGATCAAGGGCGGTGATATTTATATTCTGGAGGTGAATCCGCGCGCCTCGCGTACCGCCCCGTTCGTGTCCAAAGCCACCGGACGTCCGTTGGCCAAGATCGCTGCCAGGGTCATGGCCGGTAAAAGTCTGCGTGAGCTGGGCATTTTGGAAGACATCATTCCCAAGCACATTTCAGTCAAGGAAGCGGTTTTCCCGTTTGTCAAATTCCCCGGTGTTGATACGATTCTGGGGCCGGAGATGAAATCCACCGGCGAGGTAATGGGGATTGGCGAGACTTTTGCCGATGCCTTTGCCAAGTCACAGTTGGGCGCCAACGTGAAACTGCCGCTTTCCGGAAATGTTTTTATCAGCGTACGTGATGCCGACAAGAAACATGTTGTCAGCGCTGTGGAAAAACTGTATAAAACCGGATTCGGGATTCTGGCAACCGGAGGCACCGCTACTTTCCTGGAAGAGAAGGGCATTCCGGTTCGTCGTATCAACAAGGTGCTTGAGGGACGTCCGCATATTGTCGATGCGATCAAGAATGGCGAAGTTCAGCTTGTTGTTAATACAACCCAGGGAGCCCAAGCTGTGGCGGACTCGTTCTCGATCCGCCGCGAATCGCTGATGCATGGACTGGCATACTATACGACCGTTGCTGGAGCAAAGGCCGTGGCGGACGGAATCAGCGCATTGAAGGAGCATGATCTTGGTGTCAAGCCGATCCAGGATTATCTGAACTAGAAATACAATCTACAGGAGCAGATCAATAGATGTCTCATACGATTCCGTTAACAAAAGAAAGTTTTGAATCCCTGCAGGAAGAGTTGAAACGGCTTATAAGGGAAGAACGTCCCAAGGTTATCCAGGATATTGCCGAAGCGCGCGCACATGGCGACCTGTCGGAAAATGCCGAGTACGATGCGGCCAAGAACCGCCAGGGATTCATCGAGGGGCGTATTCAGGAGATCAACGGCAAACTTGCCCGTGCCCATGTTGTCGATCTGTCCGGTCTCAAACCTGACAAGGTTGTTTTCGGATGCACGGTTACTCTTTATGATACTGCCACGGAAGAAGAGGTCACCTACAAGATTGTGGGTGAAGACGAAGCTGATATCAAACAGAGCAAGATCTCCTGCACTTCTCCGGTCGGCAAGGCTTTGATTGGTCATAAACTTGATGATTCGGTCAAGGTGATAGTTCCATCCGGAAAAAAGGAATACGAAATCATCGACATCAAATACGACTAGAAGCGCGAGCTTTGCGCCTCTTGAAAGGGAGATATACAATGTCAGACAAGATAACCAAGGATATGACTTTTTTTGAAGTGATGCGCACCTATCCGGAATCAGTACAGGTTCTGCAAAAGTATCATTTGGGCTGTGTCGGCTGCATGGGCGCCCAGAATGAAAGTCTTGAACAGGGCGCCAATGCCCATGGCATCGATGTTGATGCGCTTGTCAAGGATTTGAATTCCGCAGTTCAGTAATGTGAAATCCTGTCTCAACAACCAGAAGCCCTCATTGGTTATCACCGTGAGGGCTTTTGTGTGCCGTGGATGATGCCATGAACCTGATAGTCGAAAAAGATGGCAGCTTGATTATTCCAGCTGACATGGCCCGTAATTCCGGACTTTTACCCGGCAACCGGGCGCTTGTTTCCATATCCGACGGCAAGATCCTGATTTCAAAGGACAGTTCTTCTCTGCCCCCGAGTGAGACAAGCAATATCAACGCTGTTACCGGTGCTGCTATTAAAAAAAAGAATCTGCAAACCGGTGTCCAGTATGTAAAAGGTATCGGCCCCAAGCTTGCCGGATTGCTAGAGAAGCGCGAAATCCGTACGGTAGAGGACGTGCTCTATCTTTTGCCGTTGCGTTATGAGGATCGCCGGGAACTGACCCCGATTGCCAGATTGCGCCCGGGTCAGATCGCTGTTTTTTGCGGCAGAGTGATATCGGCGGATGCGGTCAGCACCAAGGGGGGGCGCCGCGTCTTTGAGGTCATCTTAGGGGACGATTCCGGCACTATTACCTGTAAGTGGTTCCATGCCAACGCCGTCTGGATGAAGCGTACCTGGAAGGTTGGCCGGAGTGGGGTTTTCAGCGGTGAGGTCCACCAGTTCGGTTACCAGCGTGAAGTTCACCATCCGGATGCGGAATGGCTGCCCGAAGGATCTGATCCCAAGTCGATACTGACCGCCGATCCCGCCAATTTCGGTCGGATAGTTCCGGTCTATCCACTGACCGAGGGACTGCATCAGAAGGCTATGCGTCGAATAATGAAAGAAGTGCTGGATGCTTTCCTTGATAACGTGGAAAGTTTCATTCCGACGGAAATTCTGCCGGCGGGGCTGCCGTCTTTAAAACTTTCCTTGAGTCAGGTCCATGCGCCATCAAATGAATCAGACTTGTCCATGCTCAACGATGGGCGAACTCCGGCCCACCGTGCCATGGTTTTTGACGAGTTCTTCTACTGGGAGCTGGGACTGGCGCTGAAAAAACGGGGTATTGCGCTGGAAGAGGGCATAGCTTTCCAGGTAAATCACCGCTATACCAAGGAACTGGTCAAGCTGCTTCCATTCGAGTTGACCGGCGCCCAGCGAAGGGTCTTGTCGGAAATCAAGTTTGACATGATGGCGCCGCATCCAATGCATCGTCTGGTCCAGGGGGATGTGGGCAGCGGCAAGACCCTGGTGGCGCTGATGGCGGCTCTGGTCGCCGTCGAAAATGGCTATCAGGTCGCGATCATGGCTCCGACCGAGATTCTGGCCGAACAGCACTGGCATACTATTCACCGCTGGTGCCTGCAGATGGGAATAGAAGTCTGCCTGATAACAGCCGGACTTAAGGGAAAAAACCGGAAAGATCTGCTGGAAAGAATTGCTGATGGCCGGGCGCAGATTGTAGTCGGTACGCACTCTGTTATCCAGGAAAAGATCGAGTTCGCGCGTCTGGGATTGGGAATTATCGATGAGCAGCATCGTTTTGGTGTTCTTCAACGCGGAATCCTGAAAAAGAAGGGCTTTAATCCCGACATTTTGGTAATGACCGCCACGCCGATACCGCGCACACTGGCAATGACCCTGTTCGGAGACCTTTCGTTATCGGTCATAGATGAAATGCCGCCGGGAAGAATTCCGGTTGAAACAAAACTGTTTTTTGAGTCACGCCGTGGTCAGGTCTATGATATGATCCTCGACGAAGCGCGCCAGGGGCGACAGTCTTTCATCATATATCCACTGGTAGAAGAAACCGAGAAGTCTGACCTGAAGGCTGCCAGCCAGATGGCTGAACATCTGGAATCGGAAGTGTTTCCTTCACTCAGGATCGGCTTGCTGCATGGCCGGATGAGCCCCGACCAGAAGGAACTGGTGATGAGTTCTTTCAAGAATCGTGAGTTGGATGTCCTGGTTTCAACCACTGTGATCGAGGTTGGAATTGACATTCCTAACGCCACGCTGATGGTGATCGAACACGCCGAACGTTTCGGGCTTTCGCAACTGCACCAGTTGCGGGGCAGGGTAGGGCGCGGGAGCTCCAGGTCGCGGTGCATAATGCTGACCCCCGGCAAGCTGTCGGAAGATGGCGAAAAACGTTTGCGGGTAATGGAATCCACTACTGACGGGTTCAGGATTGCCGAGGCCGATCTGGAAATTCGCGGTCCGGGCGATTTCCTCGGAACCAGACAGTCTGGCATGCCGGACTTCCGGGTGGCCGATATTCTCCGGGACGGTTCCATACTGGAGCAGGCTCGTCAGGCGGCGTTCGGACTTATCGAAAAAGATCCGGAATTTTCCGCAGCGCGGCATCTCCCGATGAGGGAAGAGTTGATGCGCAGATGGGGAAATCGCTTGGAACTGGCAATGATAGGATAGCCTGATTTTTTTGAGACGGGATTTGCAATGCGGATAATAACCGGTTTGGAAATATTCAATAAAAACTTTGATAAATCAGTCGTAACTATTGGAAATTTTGATGGTGTTCACCTTGGACATGTCGAATTATTCCGTCGCCTTAAAGCAAGCAGCCACAGTCACAACCTACCTTCGGTGGCAGTCACATTCGAGCCGCACCCCTTGAAGGTTTTGGCGCCGGAATCGGCTCCCGGCCTGATAACGACTTTTGAACAGAAAGTCGCCCTGATTTCTGATGCGGGTGTGGATTGCCTGGCGGTTGTCCCATTTACAATTGAGATGTCGCAAATGACAGCGGAGTCGTTTGTCACCAAAATTCTTTGTGAATCGCTGGGAATGCGGCACCTGATAATAGGACACGATTATGCCTTCGGACGCGGGCGGGAAGGCAACTATGACACTTTGGAGCGTCTAGGCCTTGAACTGGGGTTCACTCTTGAAGACCTTGAACCGGTTGGCGACGGTGAAATGGTTTTTAGCAGTACCCTGGTCAGAAGCCGGATGATTACCGGTGATATGGCCGCCGTTTCAAAGATACTCGGACGCTACCACATGATTTCAGGAACGGTTGTTCATGGGCGTGAAATCGGCCATACGATTGGTTTTCCGACTGCTAATATTTCAACCAGGAATGAACTGATTCCTCCTGACGGCGTCTATGCTGTTATAGTTATGGTGGATGGCAGGCTTGTAAAGGGCGCATGCGATATCGGAATCAATCCTACTTTTGAGGGTGGTCAGCGCACTGTAGAGGTCTTCCTGCTCGACTTTGCCGGTCAAATATACGGAAGCGAAATTGCGGTCTATTTTGTGCATCGCTTGCGGGATGTGAAAAAGTTTCCCGGGGCTGCTGAACTGGTTAAAGCAATCGAGAATGACGTAGAAGCTACTCGAACAGTTTTAGATCAAGTACAGCAAAGCTTCATAAAACCAAAGATGATGACGGAATTACCGTGAACAAAAGAATAGATCTTAAATTCTGGCTTGGCATAGGCATCAGTGTTTTCTTCATGCTGCTGTTATTTCGTAAAATCGATTTCAGGCAACTTGTCTCAGCTTTGCGTACGGTTGATTATCGCTATATAGTCCTGGCGGTTGCCTTTACATTCATAAGCTACTTCCTTCGCGCGGTACGTTGGCGTTATCTGTTGATATCAGAGAAGACCATACCGCTTTCCTCGCTCTACCCGGCGACAATAATCGGTTACATGGCCAACAATCTGCTCCCGGCACGTTTGGGAGAGTTCGTGCGCGCCTATACCCTGGCCAAACGTGAACAGCTGGAAACTCCTTCGGTATTTGCATCATTGGTCATTGACCGGCTTTTTGACGGATTTACCGTGCTGGTGATGTTGCTGATTACCCTCTTCACAGTGCGTCTGCCGGCTGGAATGGAAGATGCCGCTACGGCGCTCAAGGCGGGCGGCATGGCAATGTTCCTGTTGTATTGCGGCATTCTGGTTTTCCTGTATCTATTGAAACGCCAGACTCAACGCACGTTATCAACGGTTGGATTCCTGTTGAAACCGTTTCCAAAAAGTTTTTCTGAACGTATCATTCCGATGCTGGGCTCATTCATAGGAGGGATCAGGTTGTCATTGCGCGGCAGCCATCTTGCCATCATTGTTATCACATCAATTCTGATCTGGACTTTTGCCGTTCTTCCGTTAGATATGACTCTGCGTTCATTCGGCATCAACCTGCCGATCACGGCATCGATGTTCATAATGGTGCTGCTGGTATTTGCCGTGATGGTGCCGGCTTCGCCCGGATTCATAGGCACTTACCACTATGCCTGTTTCAAGGGACTTTCGGTTTTCGGAATTCCGGAAACCACGTCCGTAAGTATCGCGCTGGTAATTCATGGCACCGCTTTTTTTCCTGTGATCATAGCCGGGTTTTATCATCTGTGGAGCAACAAGATCTCTTTTAGTGATATTCAGAGGACGGAAAATATCCGATGAACTTATTCAGATTCAATAAAAACATGTTCGACCCGTTTCTAATCCTTTCCTGTATAATCCCGTTTGCCATGTATATGGCGACCCTGGCTCCTTCCGTGACTTTTTTTGACAGCGGTGAGTTCCTGACTGCCACGGCATCGCTCGGGTCGGCTCATTCTCCCGGATATCCGCTTTTTTTGATGTATGCCAAACCGTTCACCTGGATACCGCTCGGCAACATTGCTTTCCGAATCAATGTCGCTACCGCCGTGTCCTCCTCGTTGGCCTGCCTTGTTGTCTACGTGCTGACAACTTTTATGTTAAAACAGGAATCATTGCTTGAAAACGACCGATTCAACCGTATTGCCGTCAAATTGGCCGGTTTGGCTGCCGCGCTCACGTTCAGTGCAACGCCGCGATTGTGGCTCCAATCCAATCATGACAAGCCGTACCCGTTGCTTGCATTTATCACCGCGGTGATTTTCTATTTGCTTTTGAAGTGGCGTGATTATTACATTAACGGCAGCGACCGGCCTTCATATATCTATGTTTGCACTTTTCTGGCCGGGATGGCGATGGCGGTACACCAGACGGTAGTTTTGCTCCTGCCGGCCTGGTTTTTAATGATCATGATCACAGACTGGAAAATGATCAAAAGAGTGCGGGAGCTTGTTCTGGCGACCGCTTTTGCAATGATGGGATTTTCCATTCAACTTTATCTTCCGCTCCGTGCAACCCGTAATCCTCTACTCAACTGGGGTGATTCAAAAACAATCGACCAGTTCTTGTGGCACTTCCTTCGCAGAGGGTACCCCTCCGAACCGCATACTCGCGATATGGCTCTGTTGTGGGCGCAGATCAAGGCCTTTAATGTCCCGCGCGAGTTTACCTGGCTGGGCGCTGCCATGCTGGTTCTGGGACTTGTTTATCTCTGGAAAAATAACCGGGCATTTTTTGCCGCCTACCTGACGGCGGTGATTGTTTTTCTGCTGGTTATTGCCGGTTACTTCAATACTTTGCTTGATCTGATCTTTTTAACCGAGGAATTCTTTACTCCGCTGTATCTTCTTTCGGCGGTTTTGATCGGTCTGGGTCTGTTCTCCCTGCTGGGTTACGCCGTTCGCAATGCCCGGATTCCTGAACAGGTAGGAGCGTCCGTGTACGGGCTTTGTACCGTGCTGTTCTTCTCGCTTCCCACGGCATTGTGTGCCGTGAACTATTATGAGAACGATCAGCACAACAATTACATTGCTTTTGACTATGCGACAAATTCGCTCCGCTCGCTGCCGCAAAACTCGGTCATGTTCACATGGGGAGACAGCGGCGCGTTTCCGCTCTGGTATCTTCAAGGAGTGGAACGCATGCGTGAAGACCTTGATCTGCCCCACACGCCACACCTTGTTTTCGACTGGTATCTGGATTCGATGCCCAGGCTTTTTGCGGACAGCAACCTCAGGAAATTCGATGTGGTATCTTCCGGTCCGGAAACGGCTTTAAGAATCGCCGTGACTGAGAGCCTGGGGGTCAGGCCGGTCTATATAGATTTTTCAACCAGATATTCGGTTGAGTTCAAGGAGTACGTGCCGGTACAAAAAGGAATAGTTTACCGAGTGCGAAGGATGAATGATCCGGTTGGACTCCCTGATAATTCGATCTGGGACAATTACAGCAGCCGCGGCATATTTGATAAGATCTCGTTCCTGGATCTCGATACAGGAAAAGCGATCTTGATTTATGCCAACAGTTACATCGAATCAGGGGAGTTTTTACTGGGTATAAATAGAATCCCGGATGGATTGTTGATGTTGCAACGGGCTGAACAGATATCTCCCGAAATGAAGTTTGCCGCGGACCAGATCCGCATGCGCTTCGGTCTGGCAAGGTAGGCGAGTGTTCACAGTCACTTGAAAAACTCGACAGGCTTCCTGAATCTTGCCATGCAGTCAAATTCTGCTAAAGTTTACGGCATGGTTTCTTCACAAATGACAACTACTTTGATTAATGAAGTCCTCCGGGATTGGATTCATGTTGTCCAATGGATTGGGAATGCTTGCTTCGCAAGGTAAGCGAGCCTTCAATATCCAGACCGATCATGCTCCGCCTAAAGGTTTGATGAAACTGTTCTTAACCGGTATTTGCTGTTCCTAACTACATCTTGACATGAGTGGCTATTCCCCATAGAATGGCGATTCTAAACGGTTGGCGGAGGATGCATGCAGTCAAACAGGCTGGGAGAAATCCTGGTTAAGAACAATCTGATTACGCGAGAACAGCTTGGCAAAGCCCTGGAAGAGCAGAAACTTTCCGGCAACCAACTTAGGCTCGGTTCAATTCTAATAAAACAGAACCTTCTGTCAGAAGAAGATCTGACCTCCTTTCTCTCCAGGCAGTATGGAGTACCGATTGTAAAGCTTGCCGACTACGAGATAGACCCGGCCGTAACCAAGATCATCCCGCCTGAAGTTGTACAAAAATATCAGCTGGTTCCGGTGAACCGGGCCGGCGCCACCCTGATAGTTGCCGTAAGCGATCCCTCCAATCTGTTTGCCCTGGAAGACATCAAGTTCATGACCGGCTACAACATCGAAATGGTTGTAGCCTCTGAGCTCGATATCAAGGCTTCGATAGACAAGTATTATGACCAGTCGGCCTCGCTTGCGGACGTCATGAGCGATCTCGATGTCGAGGACATGGAGATCGTCGGCGATGATGAAGATATCGATGTAGGGTCGCTGGAACGCGCCACCGAGGATGCTCCGGTTGTCAAGATGGTCAATGCGATCCTGCAGGATGCGATCAGGAAAAAGGCCAGCGATATTCATATTGAGCCTTACGAGAAGGTTTTCAGGGTCCGTTATCGTATTGACGGAATTTTGTATGAAGTTATGAAACCTCCCCTGAAGCTTAAAAACGCAATCACCTCCCGTATCAAAATCATGTCAGAGCTGGATATAGCCGAGCGCCGCCTGCCACAGGACGGCCGCATCAAGATCAAGCTGGGTGGAGGCAAGGACATGGATTTCCGTGTATCCGTACTTCCGACCCTTTTTGGTGAAAAGATTTGTCTGCGATTGCTTGACAAAGGCAATCTCCAGACCGATTTGACAAAGCTTGGATACGAACCGGATGCCTTGAGTCACTTCATGCATGAAATTCATAAACCGTTCGGCATGGTGCTTGTTACTGGCCCGACCGGTAGCGGTAAGACGGTTTCGCTCTACTCGGCCCTGGCGGAACTCAACAAGGTTTCCGAAAACATCTCAACCGCCGAAGATCCGGTTGAATTCAACTTTGCCGGTATCAATCAGGTGCAGATGCACGAAGATATCGGTCTAAATTTCTCGGCCGCGCTGAGATCGTTTCTACGCCAGGATCCCGACATAATAATGATTGGCGAGATCCGAGACTTTGAAACAGCCGAAATTGCAATCAAGGCGGCCTTGACAGGTCACATGGTTCTTTCCACGCTGCATACCAACGATGCCCCGGCAACAATCAACCGTTTGCTGAACATGGGTATCGAACCTTTTCTGGTTGCATCGGCCGTAAACCTGATTACCGCCCAGCGTCTGGCGCGCAGGGTGTGCGGTGAGTGCAAGCAACCGGAAGACATCCCGGTGCAGGCGTTGATCGATGCGGGGGTGTCGCCAGACGAAGCTCCATCCTACGTTTGCATGCGGGGGAAGGGTTGCCCTGTCTGCAACAATACCGGCTATAAGGGCCGCGTCGGTTTTTATCAAGTGATGCCTATGCGTGAGGAGATCAAGGAACTCATCCTGAATGGCGCCAATACAGCGGAAATCAAGCGGGAGTCAATGCGGATCGGCATTAAAACCATGCGACAGTCCGGTTTGACAAAACTCAAGGAAGGCGTAACTTCTTTTGAGGAAGTATTGCGTGTAACCATATCTGATGACTAACCGGGAGATCATTTAATGCTAAACCTTCATCAGCTGTTAAAAATACTGGTAGAATCGAACGGCTCGGATCTCCACATAACCACCAACTCTCCTCCTCAGATGCGTGTTGACGGTCATCTGATGCCGATGGATTTTCCACCGATGAATCAGGTGGAAACCAAACAGCTCTGTTACAGTGTGCTTACCGATGCCCAGAAACACAAGTTTGAGGAAGAAAACGAGCTTGATCTCTCATTCGGTGTAAAGGGTCTTTCCCGCTTCAGGGGGAACATGTTTATCCAGCGAGGCGCCGTTGCGGGTGTCTTCAGGGTAATTCCCTATAAAATACTGACTTTCGAAGAGCTCAACCTGCCTCCGATCGTTCCTGAGCTGGCCGCAAGACCGCGCGGACTGATACTGGTCACCGGTCCGACCGGCAGTGGCAAGTCCACCACGCTGGCATCGATTGTCGATTATATCAACATCAATCGCCGCGAACATATTGTAACAATCGAAGATCCTATCGAATACCTGCACCCTCACAAAGGGTGTCTTGTCAACCAGCGCGAAGTGGGCGCCGATACGAAAGGCTTTAAAAATGCGCTCAAGTATGTGCTGCGACAGGATCCGGACGTTGTTCTCGTCGGAGAGCTGCGTGACCTTGAGACTATCGAGGCGGCCTTGACACTTGCCGAAACAGGTCACCTCTGTCTTGCAACATTGCATACCAATTCATGTGCTCAAACCATCAACCGTGTAGTAGATGTATTTCCACCATATCAACAGACACAGATTCGCGCCCAACTTTCATTTGTACTCGAAGGTGTCCTGTCGCAGACTCTGATTCCCAAAATGGGCACAAAAGGACGAGCGCTAGCCCTTGAAATAATGGTGCCGAACGCCGCTATCCGCAACCTGATACGCGAGGACAAGGTGCACCAGATCTATTCCCAGATGCAGGTCGGCCAGGAAAAATACGGGATGCAGACGATGAATCAGTCTCTGTTCAATCTTTTTCAAAAACGGCAGATTTCACTGGAGGAAGCGCTGGGACGTTCTCAAGACCCGGAAGAGTTGAAGCAGATGATCAACAATCCTGCTGCAGGCATGCAGCGCCGCCCGCCAATGCGCTGATTTATCACCAAGGAGAACAGCAATGCCAAAATTTAACTGGGAAGCGCGCACAAAAACTGGTGGTACGCAAAAAGGTGTAATTGAAGCCGCGACCGTCGAGGTTGTCGAGGCGCAACTAAAAAAATATGGTTTTACCAACATATCCATTAAAGCCGAGTCCAAGGGGATCAACTTCAAGCTGCCCAAATTCGGGGGTGGCGGAAAGATCGAAACCAAGGATCTGGTCGTCTTTACACGTCAGTTTGCCACGATGATTGATTCCGGTCTGCCCTTGGTCCAGTGTCTGGACATACTTTCAAATCAGCAGGAAAACAAGGCATTCAAGGAGATACTTGGCAAGGTCAAGGAGAGCGTTGAGAGTGGTTCCACTTTTGCCGATGCTCTTGCCAAGCACCCCAAGGCTTTTGACCAGTTGTTCGTGAACCTGGTCGCCGCCGGAGAGATCGGCGGTATCCTTGATACGATCCTGAACCGTCTGGCGGCCTACATTGAAAAGGCGATGAAGCTGAAGAAACAGATCAAGGGCGCCATGGTCTACCCGATCACGATCATGTCGATTGCCGTAATCGTAGTCGGCGTGATCCTGGTTTTCGTCATTCCTACCTTTGCAAAAATGTTTGCCGATTTCGGCGGAGAGCTGCCGGCTCCTACCAAGATCGTTATTGCGCTCAGCAACTTTCTGTCCAAGTATATCGTCGTCATTATTGCTGCCTTCTACGGTATTGTATGGTTGATCAAGAAATACTATGCAACGCCGGTAGGGCAGAAGAACATAGATCGCTGGGCGCTGAAGGCGCCGATCGCGGGACCGTTGATCAGGAAGGTCGCAGTTGCCAAGTTTACCAGAACTCTCGGCACCATGGTCAGTTCCGGCGTTCCAATCATGGATGGTCTTGAAATAGTTGCCAAGACAGCCGGCAACAAGATTGTTGAAGAAGCAATTTATGCGGTCAGGCAGGCCATATCCGAAGGCAAGACCATGGCCGAACCTCTCGCTGCTTGTGGAGTTTTCCCGCCGATGGTCGTTCAAATGATTGCGGTAGGTGAAGCAACCGGCGCCATGGATGCAATGTTGAACAAGATCGCTGACTTCTATGATGATGAAGTAGACGATGCCGTTTCCGCCATGACCGCGATGATGGAACCCTTGCTGATGGTGTTTCTTGGAACAACCGTAGGGGGCTTGGTTGTTGCCATGTATCTGCCCATATTCAAGTTGGCGGGGGCAGTTGGCGGTTAATCATGGGGGCTGAAAAAAGGCTCAGGCTCTTCATTAATGCCAGGGTAGTCGTTTCATTTTTATTTCTTGCATCGACCCTGCTGTTGAAATATCAGAATAACTCTGCCGAATACGAACGCTTTCAGCCTGAAGTGATCAGGCTGATGGCGTTTTCCTTTTTTTTCTCAATTGGTTCCCTCTTTGCGTTGAAACTCGGCAGGCATAATCTTTTCCTGACTTACCTCCAGATCATCTGGGATCTGCTGTTTGTAACGGTTCTGATTCTGTTTACCGGTGGTATTCTTAGTCCGTATTCCTTTCTGTATCTGGTTTCAATCATGGTTGCTGGCATGCTGCTGGGGCGCAGGGAGGCGCTCTATACAGCCTCGCTCTGCGGAATTCTCTATGGAGCCATACTGGACTTCCAGTATTTTGGTTATCTGTCCTTGATCGGATTAAGTCAGTTTGACGCCCAAGAGGTTGGAGCATCCCGGTTATTTTATACTATTTTCCTGAATCTGGTCGGATTTGGATTGACCGGATTTATTACCGGAATGCTGTCGGAACGGGCTCGACAGAGCGAGGAAGCTCTTCAGCGCAGATCAATAGACTACGATGAACTGGCACAACTCAATTCCACGATTGTTGCTCACAGCCAAACCGGACTGCTTACAACCAATGTTGCCGGAAGAATCCGGGTCTTTAATCCTTATGCCGAAGAAATTGTCGGACTCAGTCAGTCCGAAGTATATGACATTAATATTGAAAGCGTTTTCCCGCAATTATCCGGATTGTTAAAGCTGCCGACCGATTCAATCAACAGAGAATTCGAATATCAGACATCCGACGGATTACAGATAATCCTGGGCTTTAGGGCGGCTGCTTTTAATGACAGTAAGGGAGATCACGCCGGATTTATCGTGAATTTCAGGGATATTACAGCTATCCGCAGCATGGAGACCGCTTTGAAAAAAGCGGACCGACTTTCGGCGCTGGGTGAACTTTCAGCGCGTATGGCACATGAAATCCGCAATCCCCTGGCTGCTCTGTGCGGTTCAGTACAACTACTTGCCTCTCACGGCAGCATCGCCGAACACGACCAGCGGCTTTTGGCAATCATAACCCGTGAGGCCGATCGACTCGATTTGTTGATATCGGAATTTCTGGCGTATGCGCGCCCAAATCAGCCCCATCTGGAAAAAGTTGTGTTGCATGGACTCATCGAAGATACTTGCGTCTTCCTGGCCAGTGATCCGCGCATGGAAACTGTCACGATTTATAATCTGATTCCGTCTCATACCGAAATCATGGTTGATCCCAACCAGCTTCGCCAGGTTATTATAAATCTGCTGCATAACGCTACCGATGCCATGCCTGAAGGTGGTTCAATTACGATAGAGTCAAGTCTGCAACTTCGTGGCGCGGACGGATACGGGAAGATGCCGTTTGTGCAGATATCGATTACGGACAGCGGTACCGGTATTTCCGAAGATGCCGTCCAACATCTGTTTGAGCCTTTTTGGACAACTAAAAAGCATGGCACAGGCCTTGGTTTAGCGATAAGTTATCGAATTATTGAAGCTCATGGTGGAAATCTGACCGTTAAATCGCCAATTGATGGAGGCTGTAGTTTTATCATCTCACTGCCTGCTGGGTAGCCGATGAAAATTCCTTTTAAATACAGTTTTCGTAATCTATATACACGAAGATTTACGACTTTTTTGACCGCTACGGGTATGGCCATGGTTGTATTCGTTTTTGCATCTATCAACATGCTCTCCGCGGGTTTGGAAAAAACACTTGTTGAAACCGGTTCGGACGATAACGTGATCATAACCCGAAAAGCCGCCAATTCAGAAGTCCAGAGCGGTGTAGAACGTTCTCAGGCCGCAATCATTGAGAGTATCCCGGATATTGCCACCGACCGTCTCGGAGAGCCTCTTCTGGCCAAGGAACTGGTCGTACTGATCAGCCTGCCCAAAAGGGGGAGTAACAAGCCTGCCAATGTTGTAATCAGAGGTATTCACGACTCATCCTTAAGACTTCGAAACCAGATCCGGGTTGTCGAGGGGCGTATGCCGCGGCCTGGATCTTCCGAGATAATTGCCGGCAGCAGTATTGCCAAGCGCTTTAAAGGTGGCGGCATCGGCGAAAATCTCAGGTTCGGAATGCGGGATTGGACTGTCGTCGGAGTTTTTGATGCTGGAGCAACCGGATTCAGCTCGGAAATATGGGGCGATGCGACCCAATTGATGCAGGCATTTCGCCGTCCGGTATACTCTTCCGTCACGTTCCGCTTGCGCAACAGCAATGATTTCGAATCTGTCAAGGCCAAGCTGGACTCAGATCCGCGCCTGACGGTGGATGTCCGCCGCGAGACCCGTTACTACCGCGACCAGTCGGAAGCAATGGCAAAATTTCTGCGTATTCTCGGTGTCTCCCTGACTGTAATTTTTTCAATCGGCGCGGTAATCGGTGCGATGATAACCATGTATGCGGCAGTTTCCAACCGGGTTGCCGAGATTGGAACATTGCGGGCTCTTGGATTCCAAAGAACCAGTATATTGGCATCCTTTCTGGCTGAAGCGCTTCTGCTCGGTCTTGCTGGAGGTATAGGCGGCCTTGTGCTTGCATCTTTCATGCAGCTGATCACCATATCAACCATGAACTGGCAAACCTTTTCCGAACTTGCATTTTCATTCACGCTGACAATTGATATCGTGTATAAATCACTGCTGTTCTCATTGGTGATGGGGTTTACCGGCGGAGTAATCCCTGCAATCAGGGCCAGCAGGATGACAATCGTGGATGCGTTGAGGGATCATTGACTTTTATATTTACGAAGGGGACTTTACCCATGATCCATGCACTGATTTTAAATAAAAAACTGATGTTGATTGCTCTGGTGTCAGTTTCAACCATTCTGTATGGAGTTGATTACTATCTGCTGGGCAATTTACGGGATCTCACCGTAGGCTTCCTGAGTAACTTTGCATTTCTGCCGGTTTACATTATCATAGTTACATTGATGATTGAACAGGTTCTCAAGGAGCGGGAGCGCCAGACCATCATGCGCAAGCTCAATATGGTCATCGGAGTTTTTTTTAGTGAAGTGGGAAACAGGCTGTTTAAGGAATTATCCGCATACGTAATAGCATGTGATACGTTGAAGGGGCATCTCCTGGTAGCGGGGGCGTGGAAGGAACCGGAATATCGATCTGCTCTGGAATATTTGCGAAAAAGTGATCTTAAAATCGACTCCAGTCTTTGTGACAAGAATCATTTAAAAGATTTTATGGTAAGTAAAAGAAGTTTTCTGGTGGGTTTGCTTGAAAACCAGAATCTGCTGGAGCATGAAGAATTTACCGACCTGCTCTGGTCAGTATTCCACCTGGTTGAGGAACTGGAAGCCAGAGAATCTTTTGAGAACATGCCTGCCAGCGACATAGAACACCTTAATGGCGATATCAAGCGTGTTTTCGGACATCTTGCCTTTCAATGGGTGATGTACATGCAGCACTTGAAACAAGATTATCCCTATCTTTTCTCCTTGGCGGTCAGGCTCAATCCGATGATTGACGATCCTGATCCGGTTGTCTACTGAATGAACTGGCATCTGTTGGATATACCCACGATTCTTGCGGCTCAGGAATGCAATCCCGACTCGGGCCTTACCTCGGAAAATGCAGCCAAACGCCTGGAATCCGGCGGGCCCAACGAACTTCTCGATCGTGGCGGTAAATCTCCCTGGTTGATCCTTTGGGAGCAGTTTACATCCACAATGGCCCTGATATTGAGCGGTGCAGCTCTTGTATCCGGCTTTGTCGGTTCTTTGAAAGACTGCCTCACGATCATGGCGATTGTCTGTTTGTTCGCCCTGCTTGGTTTTTTCCAGGAGTTCCGAGCTGAACGTACAATGCGCGCACTCAAAAAACTCGCAATTCCATTTGTACGAGTCAGACGCGATGGTGCGACAGTCGATATCCCCTCCGTCGATCTGGTGCCGGGCGATATCGTATTACTGGAAGCCGGCAATCTGGTCCCGGCCGATTGCAGAATTTTGGAATCATACAATCTGAAAATACAGGAGTCGATTCTAACCGGTGAAGCCGATGCTGTAGAAAAAATTACTGACGTTCTGGCCGAAAATAGCGGATCAATTGGCGATCTGCGCAACATGGCCTTTATGGGAACGACGGTTGCTTACGGACGTGGCGTTGTTATCGTGGTCGCAACCGGCATGCAGACCGAACTCGGTAAAATAGCTACAATGCTGCAGGATGTAGTTGAAGAAATGACTCCGCTGCAAAAACGGCTTGACCGCCTCGGCAAGGTGCTGGCGGTAATCGCGATCCTGATATCGATACTGTATTTTATGCTCGGTCTGATGCGCGGAGAAGAGTTGCGGCTGTTACTGATGACAGCTGTAAGCCTGGCCGTTGCGGCCATTCCGGAAGGTCTGCCCGCTGTTGTTACCATCACCCTGGCAATCGGATCTCAACGCATGCTTCAGCGTCGCGCACTGATCAGGAAACTTCCTGCTGTTGAAACCCTTGGATCAGTCACGGTGATCTGTTCCGATAAAACCGGCACTCTGACCGAAAACAGCATGACCGTAACCGATCTGCGTCCAGCTGCTGAAAATGATGACAAACTGTTGCTGCTTGCAGCAGTCCTTTGCAACGATGCCGTTCTTCGCCTGGATGATGGTACTGTTGTGATGCTTGGCGATCCAACTGAAACCGCGCTTCTGGTGGCGGCCGGCAAGTCGGATTTATATAAGCCGGACCTGGAAGTCCTCTTTCCCAGGATTGCCGAGGTCCCATTTGATTCCGCCACCAAACGCATGGTTACCATGCATACCGTATCTGCTGCCGGTGCGGCTGATACACTGGCATCAGCCTATGGACTGCATCCTGGAGACCGTTTTATCATCGCAAAGGGGGCCGTGGATGTGCTCCTGTCATATTGCGACGATATTGCATCGGTTCCCGGAATTCTGGCAAATGCCGAAGAGCTCGCTTTGCAAGGTAAGCGCGTACTGGCATGTGTCTGGAGCAGGCTGGAAGCGGATCAACCGGTTGATCAGGAGTTGATTCACGATCGTATGAAATTCACTGGACTGATCGCGATGATGGATCCGCCGCGCAGCGAGGCTCGTGCGGCGGTAATCAAATGTCTGCAAGCAGGTATTCGTCCGGTGATGATCACCGGTGATCACCCGTTGACGGCATCTTCGATCGCCCGTTCCCTGGAAATAACGGACAACAATATAGTAGTCACCGGTAGCGAACTTGACCGAATCGGTCCCGATGGTCTGGCCGGTATGGCCGGCCATGTATCGGTATATGCAAGAGTATCGCCTGCACACAAACTATTAATAGTAGAGGCGCTCCAGATGCGGGGAGACGTGGTTGCGATGACCGGTGACGGTGTCAACGATGCTCCAGCGTTAAAAAAAGCCGATATCGGTGTGTCGATGGGGATAACCGGGACAGACGTGGCCAAGGAGGCAGCCGACATGGTGCTCCTGGATGACAACTTCGCCACCATCGTATCGGCGGTAGAGGAGGGGCGTACGATCTATGACAATATCCGCAAGTTCATCGAGTTTTCAGTGGCAGGCAATCTTGGCAAAATCATCGCTGTCATGGCGTTGCCGATCATGGGGCTTGCCAATCCGTTGACACCTTTGCAACTGCTCTGGCTAAACCTGTTGACCGACGGCCTCCTCGGCCTGGGTATGGGAGTTGAGCGGCCTGAGCCCGATATCATGCGCCGTGCTCCAATTTCCACCACGTCTCAGATTATTGATCGACGAATGTTGCGTCACATTCTGCTGACCGGCGGGGTGATTGGACTTTCAAGTATTGCTGTTGCCCGGCATCACTGGCTGCATCACCCTTCTGACTGGCAGACTGCGCTATTCACTTCTCTGGCATTTGCCCAGATTGGTCAGGCGATGGCACTGCGTTCCTTAAACCATTCGTTTTTCAAGGTCGGTTATTTCAGCAATCCGTTGCTTTTGGGCATGTGTATTGCTGTAATTCTGCTGCAGGTTCTGGTTGTTTTTCTTCCATCCATGCAGAGCTTCTTTAATACAACCACAATTGAGTTGTCTTCACTGATCTGGATTATTTCACCTGGAGTACTGGTCTTTGCAACACTGGAAGTTGAAAAAGCACTGTCTAAGTCTAAGCCTGCACAACAGCTTTAAGCTCATCTATCAAGCCTTTAAGAAAATCATAGCCCTTCTGCCAGAAATCACCGGCGGTAATGTCTATACCTGCCAAGCGGGCTGTATCCGCCGGTGACAGCGCTCCACCTGACTGAAGCAGGGCGTGGTAGCCAGGCTTGAATCCATCACCGTCTTCACGGTACTTCTGAAAGAGGGCCAGCACCAGCAACTCGGCAAAGGTATATGAGTAACAATAAAAACGGCTGTGGATGAAGTGGCTGATATAACTCCATCCCCAGCGATAGGCCGGAATCATTTCAACCGAATCCCCGAACAGTTTCCCATTTTCATCCAGCCAGATTTCCGCAATCCGGTCATTGGAGAGCAGGCCGGTTTTGCGCTCGTTATGTAGTCGCAATTCAAAGCGGGTCAATACGGTCTGACGGAAAGTTGTGGCGATTATGTCCTCGATCTTGGCGCATAGCAGTGACTTGCGCACTTCCGGATCGCTCTCACTGTCCAGCATGCGTAGAGTCAGCAGCATTTCACCGAAAACCGATGCTGTTTCGGCCAGTGGCAGCGGTGCGTGGTAATTTAACAAGGTCTGTTTCTGTGAAAGCACGAAATGTAAACCATGTCCGGCTTCGTGGGCAATGGTTGCCAGGTCGCGCAGTGTGCCGGTGTAGTTCAACAGCAGAAAAGGCGGGATTTGAGGCGATATGCCCATTGCAAAAGCGCCACCCGACTTGCCGGTGCGCGGAAGCACATCAACCCGGCGCTCGGTGAAAAAAGCCTCCACGATATCACCGAATTCAGGATCGTAGCAACGATATGAATCAATCACCATCGTTCGGGCTTCATCGAATGAGTATTTTTTCTCCGCTTCGGCCACCGGTGCGTAAATATCACAGTTGCGCAGCCTGTCCATACCGAGCATACCGGCCTTGAGACGGAAATACTCCTGTGCCAGGCCATAGTTGGCCTCGGTGACGCTCATCAGGTGTTCCACCGCCTCGTCAGGAATCTCATTGCCGATGTTAGTAGGTTGGATCGGAGACTGGTAGTTTCTGAGTTCCATGTCCTGTCCATGGTCGAGTGCCATGTTGTTGAACACCGCATTGTAGACGATGCCGTGCTCGCCGTGACGTTCCAGAAACACGCTGAAGGCCCTGAAGCGAACATCGGCCGAGGTGTGGTGCAGCAAGGAAAGCAGCTCTTCTCCGGTAAATTCCCTCTCCTCACCATCCAGCTCCATTTTATAGGAAAAAGATGCTGAAAGTTCGTCAAACAGCTTGGTGAATGCCCGGATACCGGTCAGATCCTTGCGTGTCAGCAGCCGCTCCTCATTCTCCTTCAGAGTATGGGGGCGGAATTTGCGGATACCTTCCATGAAATGGATGTAGCCGGCCGCTTCAGGCATGGAACTGAAGGATTCAAAACGCCTGTCTTCCAGATCCATCAACTCCAGATCAAAAAATAACAGTTCCTGCGAAAGCCTGCTCCCAAGTTCTGAACAGCGCTGTGACAGGGCACGATAAGTCTCATTTCCGGAGTCGGAAGCAAACAACAGATGGGCATAACAGAACGGTTTTGACATACGTGTCTGCAAGGCTTCGTACTCTTGTATTGCAGCCAGGAGTCCGACATCGTCCAGCATTGCAACTTTTTCGAAATAGCGGGAACGAAAGTCAGCTGCCAATTTTTCAAAAGATTCCATATCCGACTTCAATTCCGGTGAATCAGGGGCAGGGTAGAGCAGGGCGGTATTCCAGGTCAGGTCTAGGGATGTCATGGGTTGTTTCCTCGATATTTAAAGTGAATGAATGTCGTAAATTATACAGGGGAGATTACTACGTATGGGCAGGTGCGTCAAGGCGGGTGGTATTACTTGCCGGTCGAAATAAAAATGTCTCCGTACCATGCGGTAGCTTCACCGCCGGTGTCATCGGTATCGGTCATGATGACCACCGCACCGATCTCATTTGGTGATTCTCCGAATAAACGTTTGTAATCAGCCAGAATATCTCGCGTTTCGCTGATCCATTGACCGGCTTTTGAAGATCCGGATTCGACAGCCACCATCATCGCGTTTCCGGTATAGGCGTTGGGAATAAATTGACCTGCGGGTAATCGGTTGGCCCAGATATAGTTTATGGCCCGGGTCTGCCAGAAAAAACGTCCGGGGAAAACCACATATACCCGCGCGGCATAGTCATCTCCGTCTTTTTTCTTTTCGTCGCCTTTCGGAAGTGTTCCCGAGACCTTCCAGGACCAGTGCAGATAGCGGTACCGGTCAGGATCAAGGTTTACTTTTTTCAACAACCCCGAAGCGGTTGCTTTGCTGTGTGCCTTGATTGCAATCAGTCCGGTATCGCTATCCCTGACCGGTGTGTAGTTGGTCTTTCCTTTAAAACTCTTGGTTTCCCAACCTGATAGTCCATCTTGGGTGAAATTGCTGACGGCAAATACCTCGGCCTCAGCAGTTCCATAATTCAGTAGCAAGTATAGAAAAATGAGTATACCTGAAATCCTGTTCATGGTTTTACTGCCAAGAATAAGACAATTAATATACCGGACGTGTTCAACTTGGTGTCAAACACAGGTTCAACGACCCTGTTTCAGAATATCCCGGTAGGGCCAGTCAGCCATACCACCTTCCAGAATATATAGCCGCCCTTCGTCAATGCCCTGGGACTTAAGATGTTCAAAGGTGTTCATAGCGCCACCCTTGCCACGTGGGCAGATTATAATAACCGGCGAAGCGGAAGAGATGATTGCCGGAATAATTCTGTCAATCCGCTTCTTCTCTGTTACGCTCTTTACCGGATAGGCATTTGTTTCGAGGGAATTTGCAAAATGGTGTTCCTCGAAATCGTCTGCTTCCTGAATATCTACTATGTGCATTTCTTTCTTCTGTTCAAGAGCGGTTTTAAATTCTTCAACTTTGATATATTGGGCGGCAAAAGCAGAACCTGCTGTAAAAATTATTATTGCCACAAGAATAAAATGTCTGATCATGATTCCTCCAATATTTTTTGTAACGGATAGCATTCTTTAGCATTGAAAGGCAAATTGATTATTCGTATAATTACGATCAAATCTATCGTTTATGTAAATATATGGAGCTCCCATGACATTGAAGCAAATGGAAGTATTTGTAGCGATAGCAGAATCCCGCAGTTTCTCCAGGGGGGCGGAGAAAAACTGTATTACCCAGTCAACCGCCAGCCAGCATATTCATGGATTGGAAGAAGAACTCGGGATACGACTTTTTGACAGGGGCAGGGGAGGGGCTCTGCTTACGGAGGCAGGAAAGCTCTTCTTTGAACATGTACAAAAAATCCTGTCAGAATGTGAAGATACGCGTTCGGTAATCAGGCAATTCGTGGGTATGGAGGATGTTGTTTTGCGGGTCGGAGCAAGCAACATTCCTGGCACCTGGTTGATCCCGGATGTTTTAGGGCAGTTTGTCGGCCAGTTCCCAAAAGTTCGACTTGAAGTACTTCAGGGAGACAGTCATTCTGTGCTTGATCAGCTCATTAAAGAAGAAATCGAGCTAGGATTTGTCGGCGGATATTTCGAAGATGAGCGTATTGAATTAAAATCCATGGGCCGCGATACGATCATATTTGCAGCTTCTACCGAGTTGATCGCACTGAGAAATCATGACCTGGAACGGGAAGATCTGTGCAAAGTCCCGCTTTTGGTGCGTGAGGACGGATCAGGAACGCAGAAAGCGGTATACGAAGCACTGTCAAAGGCATTGACGGTAAGTAAGGAGGATCTGAATATTGTGGCAGTGTTGGGCAGCAGCGAAGCGATACGGCGGGCCCTGCTAAAAGGGACGGGCTATGCATTCGTATCCAGTATGTCTATCTCGGACGATCTTGCCAATGGTCGGTTGTTTGAGCTCAACATACCGGGGTTAGAGATCACCAGATATTTTTACGCTGCTCGAAGATATGCACGCGAACTTTCTCCGGCAGCGGCCGAGTTTTGGAACATCATGACGGACTCGTAACAGCAGATCAAGTAAATGATGCGAGCGCTGAATTACATCGAAAAAACCTTATTCGACTTTTACAAACTGCCCTTTTTCCCCGCATTTCTCACACTTCTGTGGTTTGCAACGTCCTTCCTTGCTAAATCCGCATGAACATTTCCAGGTTGCCATTGTTGATTTCCTCCAGTTAAACTATCCTGATATTTTAAAAAGTGGCGAAGAATCAAATCAGGGACTGATTCGGACCCGGCGTCCATTAACTTGAATTTTACCTTCAGCGAACAGCTTGATTGCAGCAGGAAAAACACGATGCTCCTCTTTCTGAATTTTTGCCGAAAGAGACTCTTCGGTATCATCCTGCTCCACGGGTACTACTGACTGTAAAATTATCGGACCTGTATCAGTGCCATTATCTACGAAATGCACAGTGCATCCCGAATAACGCACCCCGTAATCCAGGGCTTGCTGCTGTGCGTGAAGACCTGGAAAGGATGGGAGCAGAGCCGGGTGGATGTTCATGATGGCATTGGGGAAGGCGTTGACCATTGTATCAGTTAGTATCCTCATGAACCCTGCAAGCACCACAAGTTCCACATCATGCTTGCGCAGGATTTCAACCGTGGCCTTGTCATATTCATTCCTGTCGGAAAAATTCCTGTTTTCATGGATAACCACAGGAATCCCATGATTTGCGGCACGAGTCAGAGCATAGGCATCCGGTTTGTTGCTGATCACGCATGCAATGGTTGCCGCAATGCCGCCGGATTCGATGTGATCAATGATTGCCTGAAGGTTGGTGCCGCTCCCTGAAACCAGTACACCCAATCTGCAGTTAACCTTGGCGGTCATTGGGTCATGCCTCCACAAGCTCTACACACTCGTCACCAACCTGACAAGCCGCAATCTCGCCAATGATCCAAGCCTTTTCGCCCAACCCCTTCAAACGGTCGATTACCTCTTCCGCCTGATCATCGGCCACTGCCAGCACCATTCCGATTCCCATGTTAAAGGTACGGTACATTTCGTTCAGCTCAACATTGCCGGCATCGCGCAGCAAATCAAAAAGCACCGGACGTTCCCAACTGTTCAGATGAATCTTTGCAACGCATCCCTTTGGCAGAACCCTGGGAACATTTTCAAGCAGGCCGCCACCGGTAATATGGGCAATACCCTTGATTGAAAAATCCTTCAGAAGATTAAGAATTGAACGTACATAAATACGGGTAGGGGTCAGCAACACGTCTGCAACACTGCTGCCGGTCCCTGGCAATTCAGAATCAATTTCGAGCCCCATATGGTCAAAGATCAGCTTTCTTGCCAGGGAATAACCATTACTGTGAAGTCCGCTGGACGCTATACCGATCAGTCTATTGCCGACCGAAATGCAGGATCCGTCAATAATCGAATCACGATCTACAACGCCAACCGTGAACCCGGCAACATCATATTCACCATCGGCATAAAATCCGGGCATTTCGGCGGTTTCACCACCAATCAGCGCACATCCGGCCTGTTTGCATCCTTCGGCAATTCCCTTGACTACTTCAGCAGCCTTTTCAGGCAGCAGCTTTCCGGTTGCCAGGTAATCGAGAAAAAAGAGCGGTTCAGCGCCTTGAACAATGATGTCATTGACACACATGGCCACCAGGTCTATTCCAACCGTGTCGTGCCGGTCCGCCATGAAGGCTATTTTCAGCTTGGTGCCAACTCCGTCTGTTCCGGAAACAAGTACGGGATTTTTGTATTTTGAAGCATTCAGCGAGAACAACCCGCCAAAACCGCCGATATCGGCCAAAACTTCAGGTCGGGAGGTAGCCTTGACCAACGGCTTGATCATATTGACAAAACTGTTGCCGGCAGCAATATCCACACCGGCGTCTTTATAGGTTGCGCGTTTATCACTCATCTTTTATTAACCTCCTCAGGCAAAGGATATTTGTAAAACATGGTCCTCTAAATGTCAATTTGAAACTGTTGCAAAAGGTGCTACATCAAGAATATCTCTTGACAAATCATCATGTTTTGGGATTATTAATGCACAATGACAGCACAAGCCATAACATTATCCATTAAGACATTCAGCAGCCTGTTTCTGGCCTGCATGATAGCAATCGGCTGGTCTGCTCCGTCCAGCGCGGATATATATCGTTATGAAGATGATGATGGAATTGTTCATTTCACCGATGCCCCCACCGACAAACGCTTCAAGGTATTCATGAGGGACTTGAAAAAAGATCGAGAGCTACGCACTAAATTGAAGTATGCCCGTTCCGTCAATCCCGCGGAATATGAACATCTGATCAGGAACTGCGCTGAAAAATATGGCGTCAGTTCATCCCTGGTCAAGGCGGTTATTCATGCCGAGTCCGGCTATAATCCCAATGCAGTTTCAAGTAAGGGAGCCAGCGGCCTGATGCAACTGATGCCTGCAACGGCAAAGTCACTGAAAGTTGCCGATCGTTTCAATCCCAAGGATAACGTGGAAGGCGGCGTCAAATATCTTCGTTTTTTGCTGGATACCTTCCGTGGGGATGTGTCGCTGGCGCTGGCCGCATATAATGCCGGTCTCAGCAATGTGGCAAAATATGGCGGAATCCCCCCCTTCAATGAAACCCGAACCTACGTAAACCGGGTTCTTTCCTATATGCAGACTTATCAGTCAAGTGGAATTTAATGACAGTCGAACGCTCCAGCCAGATTCTTAACCTCCCCAACATCCTTACAATGATGCGGATTGCAGCAATTCCCCTGTTGGCTGCCTTGCTCATGTCACCTTCAAAAACCTCCGGTTTCTGGGCTGCGGCAGTCTTTGCGATAGCTTCGATTACAGATTGGCTGGATGGTTATCTGGCGCGGCGTATGGGGATTGTGACCGTGTTCGGCAAGTTTCTTGATCCGATTGCCGACAAGCTGATAGTCATGGCTGCAATGGTGATGATCTTGCCGTTCGGGCGGGTTCCGGCGTGGATGGTGCTTGTGATTCTAGGCCGTGAGATGATTATCACCGGGTTGCGCGGGATTGCTTCGAGCGAAGGAATTGTGATACAGGCCAGCGATCTGGGCAAGTTCAAAACCATATTTCAAATCGTAGCCATTCTGGGTTTGGTGCTTCACTATGACTACAACTGGTTTTTCGGGATTGCTCACCCTCTGCTGACGGTTAATATGCACAACATCGGAATGTTTTATCTCTGGATTGCAACAATTCTGACAATCTGGTCCGGTGTTGACTATCTGGCCAGATTCATACGGGTCCTCACTCGCTGAGTAGACCTTTACTTGTTCGATTTTCCCAATGGTATCTCGAATGTTTCACCGTTGTAATTGAATTTAACCCGGTTTTTCTGAATAACCTCTACCCTGACGCCTTCGATTACAGACCCACTTGAAACCGGAACTCCGTTGACAATTGCCACGCTATCGGAAACACCGTCCTGAAAAGCTATGCCGTTTACCCTCAATACCGGAACTGCTTTTGATGCTGTTTGTGGCTGAACGGTCGTTTCGTTCCGGATCTTCATCTGATCTTCATACTTAATATCCGAATTCAGCTGAATAGTTCTGCTTTGCTTCGATACGGAGGCTTCAGCCTTTTTATGCGGTTTGGAAATTGTTGCCTTGACGGTATCCGGATTTCCGGCTGGAACAATATCGACGTTTTCCGGCAGTTTCTCGGTTTTGAGATCAGTTGAAGCAGTAATCTGGGACTGAGATGGAGATTGAATCTTTTCGGACACAATATTATTTAGCATAACCGGAAAAGTGTCCTGTTTCATAAACATGTAGGTTGCTACGGAACCGCCGGCAAATAAAAGTAATGCGGCTAGAACTACGCCTGTAGTCGAATGACGTTGTGAGCTTTCATTCCTCAGGATATCGGAGTCTATCTTCAAGGTGTCCGGTCTGCTTGCGCCCCTTTCATCTTCAAGTTTCTTCAATGCTTTTAGAATTGAGCTCATAGCGATTCCAGTATCAATTATTCTTCAGATTCGCTGAGCGAACGGTTTTATCGTAACCATACAAATATGCGACTGTCTGTGCGCCAACGGTGTCGTTTGCGGGAATGCGGTTCTTTTTTTGAAAAGCTCGTACCGCCTCTAGCCCGGCTTGACTAAAAACACCATCAATCGGACCATTGTAAACCCCGGCAAGCTTTAGAAGCTTCTGAAGCGACCTGATCTCATACTTTATGTCACCAACGGAAATATTATCCGGGATCTGGTACAGATTATTCCAGACCAGATAACAGGTTCCGCTGGCCAATGATTCCAGTTCTCTGATTGGAACAGTATTACGGTCGGACAGGGCAGGTGAGATGTTTGCCGTTTCAACGGATATTGAAGTGACGGCCAGATAGTATTTACCATGGTTGCCGGCGACACGTGTCTCAAGTAGGAAAGGGATGTCGATGTTGATTGCCTCACGCAAGGTTGCCCTGATCTCTGTAACCCTGAGATGCCGATTCCTGGCCAGAACAACAGCGGTTTCAGGTATGACCAGCCTACTGCCAAGCACTTTCACCACGGGGACATTCCACCGGGACAAAATGTCATTGAAAGCCTGCAGGTTGGCGCTGTTTTGTTCCAGCGCCAAAAGTTGCTTTTCCATGGCTGCAATACCATTAGTTTCTTGTGGTGAAGCAGGCTGGAGCGGGCTGGAAGATTTCAGGGCATTGGTATGCAACGATGAATCAGCCGCAGGCTTTGTATGAGCGGATAGCTCTCCGGGCCTCGCTTCTGTTTGCCAGGGAAACCAACGGACAGAGAACATTGAAACAATTGTGAGCAGCACGATCGCCACGATGGCCGAAAACACGAATTTCAGGTAGCGCCGTTGAGGCACATTCAGGATTTCCCTGATGGCACGAGTAACTATTCCGGAACTTATACGTCGTTTTTCATCTCCGTATGCTACCAGCAAGGCACGGTCACACAGAATATTGATCATGCGCGGTACTCCGCGGGTGTACAGATAAATCCAGCGAATTGCAAACAGGCTGAAAGAAACGCCGCCGGTTTCACCGGCAACTTCCATTCTCCGTCGAATGTAGGAACGGGTCTCATCCATGCTCATTGACCTTAATCTGTAGCGGACTGCAATGCGCTGATTAAGTTGACGCAACTCCGGGCGGGCAAGCAGCTCTTCCAATTCAGGTTGACCTGCCAGTACGATCTGGATAAGCTTGTCATTTTCTGTTTCCAGATTGGAAATCAGGCGGAGCTGTTCAAGCACATCGGGACGCAGATTTTGCGCTTCGTCAATGACAAGCACAACCGTTGTACCCCTGGAATTTTCAGACAGAAGAAACCTGTTAAGCTCCGCAAGCAGTTCATTGGTATATTTGCCATTAGAGTTAAGACCAAACTCCTGATTAATGCTTCGAAGGAGTTCTACTCCGTCAAGACAGGGGTTAAATATCAAGGCAGAGCGGTAATGTTCGTCGCCAAGCTGGCTTAGAAGGGTCCTGAGCACCGTTGTCTTGCCTGTGCCCACTTCTCCTATCAGCTCTATGAACCCATAATGATTATTGATGCCGTATAGCAGGTGCGCAAAGGATTCTTTATGGTTCTTGCTAAGATATATAAAACGAGGATTTGGCGTCAGGGTAAACGGTTTTTCATTGAATCCGAAGTATTTTGTATACATATGAGGTGACCAAGAAAAAGAGCGGTTCAGGTGGATAGTTCTGCGGAAGTGAAGTTATGTAATAAACTATTGTATATTCCATAAAAACTAATTATTTTCAAGCCATTTAAAAGAGTTGTTGTCGGCAAATAAAACATGTATCAAACAAATGGATGGGCTAAAAGCGATGTATTACATTAAGTACGATGCTGTAACTAACTATAAAATAAAAGAATATACAAGTGGGTGTCTGCGTGTTTCTTCCAGATATCCAGTTCATGTTTCAGATTATTATGTCGGTTTGATCCAAAACAAGGGTGATGCCATCTGGAAGCAGTGCATGCCTGATCCACAAGAACTTGAAGATTTTGATCAGAGTCCGGATCCGTTGAACGAAACCTCATTAAGTCCGGTTCCAGGACTTATTCACCGTTACCCCGATCGGGTGGTCCTGCTGGTTTCCAGCCGCTGCCCGGTCTATTGCCGTTTCTGTATGCGCAAGCGTCTTGTCGGAAGCAGCGATTTCCAGATGGATGAAGCTGGATTTCAGGATGCACTCAAATATATCGCCGCCAACCCATCCATCCGCGATGTTATCCTGTCCGGCGGAGACCCGCTGATGCTCAGCGACGAAACGCTTTATCGTATTCTGAGCCGATTGCGAAGCATCAGGCATGTTTCATTCATTCGCATCGGCAGTCGTGTCCCGGTTACGCTTCCGAAACGTATTACTCCGGAGCTTTGCAATATTCTGGGGCAATTTCATCCGCTTTACATCAATACACATTTCAACCATCCCGCGGAAATCACTGATGATTCGAGCAAAGCATGTTCAATGCTGGCTAATGCCGGGATTCCGCTGGGGAATCAGACGGTCCTCCTGAGAGGGGTCAATGACAGTGCTGAAGTAATGCGTGAGCTGATGACCGGATTGCTTGAAATTCGTGTCAAGCCCTATTACCTGCACCAGATGGATCTCGTGCGCGGTACCGCACACTTCAGAACATCGATAAATACAGGTCTTGAGATAATCCGGTCGCTTCGCGGGCACATTTCCGGGATGGCTGTCCCTCATTACGTGATAGACCTGCCAGGAGGAAAGGGTAAAGTGGCTATTCTGCCTGATCTTGTGGAGAGAAAAGGGGATATCCTGCTTCTGAATACCTATACCGGCGAAAAGGTGGCATACCGGGATCTCACAGCTGTTCGGGCGTAAAAGCGACTACTTCATCAATGCTTTCCGCACCCGCTGCCAGCATCACCAGCCGGTCGATTCCCATCGCAATGCCAGCGGATGGCGGCATTTCATCCAGCTCGTCAAGAAACCGTTCCGGAAGAGGTAGCGCGCACCGTCCATCCTTGACCCGCGACCGGTTGGCTTCCTCGAAACGTTTGCGTTGTTCAGCCGCATCGTTTAATTCACTGAATCCGTTTGCGAGTTCCAGTCCGGCCAGGTACAGCTCAAAGCGCTCGGCCAGTTCCGGCTGGCCAGGCTTCAGTCTTGATAGCGCGGCCAGTTCAGCTGGATAATCGTACAGGATAACTGGTACTGGAAATACAGCCAGGGCAGGTTCTATAACTTCAGTCAGTATTTCCTCGTAAATCCCTTTTTCAAGGCAATCCCATGCAGTCGTATTGCTGAAACGCAAAAACGTTTCCTGGACGCTTATTTTGGCCCAGGGGACAAAGGGGTCAACTATCGTTCTGTTGTAGCGATAAACTGGTGCATCTGAAAGACATGCCGTTGCAACTTGCCGCAACAACTCCTCGCAATCAGTAACGAGTGCATTGTAATCACTGTCGGCACGGTACCATTCAAGCATGGTAAATTCGGAAAGATGCTTTTGACCTCGTTCTTCAGCACGCCAGCAATGCGAAATTTGAAAAAGGCGCTTGTGTCCTCGACAGAGCAGCCGTTTCATGCACAGTTCGGGAGAAGTCTGAAGCTGCCAGGGGAGGGTAGGGATTGGGTCGATGTACTCTTCAGGTGCGTTGGCAGGAATAAGAAGGGGGGTTTCCACTTCCAGAAACCCCCGATCCCAAAAAAAACCGCGAATGGCCCTTATTATTCTTGCCCGTAACCACAAGGCGTCGCCATTCATCAAGACACTACCCCTTGACGCGGGTAGAGTATTCACCGTTACGGGTATCTATAACAATCAGTTCGCCTTCTTCAATGAAGGGAGGAACCCGCAGCACATAGCCGGTTTCAACGGTTGCAGGCTTTGAGTCGTTGCCGCTGGTGTCACCTTTGGCCCATTGCTCGGTTGCCGTTACCCGCAGGTTAACAAAGTTCGGCAACGACACGCCGATTGCTTTTTCGCCAAACAGCATCACATCGACTTTCAGGTTCTCCAGCAGGAAGTTCTTGGCGTCACCCAACGTTTCTTCTTCCATGACGACCTGTTCGTATGTAGCCTGGTCCATGAAAGTATAATGGGTTCCTTCCTTGTAGAGATATTCCATCTGACGATCTTCAAGGTTGGCGGGTTCAAAGGTCTCTCCTGAACGATAGGTTCTGTCCAGAAGGGTGCCGTTAATCATGTTGCGCATTTTTGTCCGGTAGAGTGCCTGGCCCTTGCCGGGTTTTACAAAATCGAAAGCAACTACCAGATACGGATCACCATCCAGGGTGATTTTAAGTCCTTTTTTCAGATCAGCTACGGTGTACATTGAATCCTCGCAAATGGTTTAATGAAACAACACAAGCCCTCCAAGATGGACGGGCCTGTTAGTAATATCCAATTTCCAAATCAATTACTATTTAGCGCGATAGGTGATACGACCACGGGTCAGGTCGTATGGCGAAAGTTCAACGGTAACCTTGTCGCCTGGAAGAATCTTTATGAAATACTTGCGCATCTTGCCGGAAATATGAGCCAGGACCACATGGTCGTTTTCCAGCCTGACACGGAACATGGCATTCGGAAGTGGCTCAATAACGGTTCCTTCAACTTCAATCGCTTCTTCTTTACTCATAAGCGGAACAGCTCCTCAAAAAAGCTCGTGTGATGTGAACAGAGACACATTACTGATACAGCTCTAAAAATGCAAGTTAATTGTACAGCCAGCATAAAAAGCGCCCATAAGATATATTATGTCAAGTTGCCGAAAGGCTGGCAACACGACATAATATCTGTTGGTGCTAATTGATTGGTGTTGGTTGCTATTCATTTATAAATTACTGGCATCTCAGTAGTTTAATTCCGTCCTGAAATAGTACTTGCATTTTGTTGGGAACTATCAGGAGTTTTACTATTCCGAATCCGAAGACGGAGTGTTTGACTAGAGCGTTGACGCGGTAGTTTCCGTTCATATCGTATTCCTGCGCACGTTCAATCTGCATGGTTGGCCTTAGTGATGCCCACTCTTCGCGCTCGGCGTCGTTCGGGTTCTTTTTGGGAGTTCGTGAAGTTGAAGAAGCTGCCCTGGATGATGCGGACGTCACTTTGGCAGCTTTTGCCGCTTTGGCTTCCTTGACCGTTGGTGGCGGATAATAGTTGTGGACGCCGCCGCAGGTATTGCATTCCACCCTGACCACCCTGTCTTCTACCATTGCAACAATTCTGTGATTCAATATCTCACGACAACGCGTGCATCGCGCATCAATGATATCTCCTGCCGACAATTTTCTGTTTAACATATAGTCCTGTTCTTCGCCCCGGAAATTTCGCATTAGGCAAGATGAGTATCCTGCTTAAAACGATCAGGCGAAGAATTCGTGCTTCAGTATTTCTCTGTTTTCATATTCATTTTTTACCAGAAAAAAACCGCTCCCATAATTTCGCGGGTGAGCGGTTTTTTGAGGGATGTAACAATTTACTTAACGAATAATTATCTGTTCTGTCTCCTGTCGATAACCCGCTCTGCTTTTCCTTCGTGACGTGGGATGCTGTTGGGTTCGACCAGTCTGACTGATACTCCTACACCTAGTACGGAATCTATTTTTTTCCCGACCATATCGAGAAAAGCCCTTTGTTTTTTCATCTCGTCGAAAAAAATATTTTCACGGACTTCAATACAGACTTCAAGTATGTCCAGCGCGCCCTTACGATCAACAACCAGCTGGTAATGCGGTTCGCACCCCTCGATTGCCACCAGCACCTCTTCGATCTGGGATGGAAACACATTGACTCCCTTTATTATCAGCATGTCGTCAGAGCGACCCATGGTTTTTCTCATCCTGGCCATGGTCCGCCCGCATTCACAGGTCGTGTAATCAAGGCTGGTTATGTCCCTGGTCCGATAACGGATCATCGGAAAAGCTTCCTTGCAGATCGTAGTCAGAACCAGTTCGCCAACACTGCCCGGCGGCAGCACCTGACAGGTTTCCGGATCTATGATTTCGGCAATAAAAGCATCCTCGGCAATGTGCATGCCGTTTTTGCAGAGACATTCACCGGCCACACCAGGACCGATGATTTCCGAGAGTCCGTAGTTGTCGGTGGCACTGATCTGGAGTCGGGACTCGATCTCCCTGCGCATCGCTTCCGACCAGGGTTCGCCACCGAACAGGCCAACCTTGAGAGCCAGGGTTTTGGGATCTATACCCTGTTTTTCAATCCGGTCCGCCAGTGTAATGGCATAACTGGGTGTGCAGACCAGTGCGCTGGAACGATAATCCTGCATGATCATGATCTGCTTGTCGGTATTGCCGCCACTCATGGGTATGACGGCCGCTCCGATCAACTCGGATCCGTAATGCAATCCAAAGGCGCCGGTGAACATGCCGTAACCAAAAGCAACCTGAACAACATCGTCATGGGTTACACCGGCGGCGGTCATCATGCGCGCCACCAGGTTGGACCAGATCTTCAAGTCGTTCTTAGTGTAGCCGACCACGGTCGGCTTGCCGGTTGTACCGGAAGAGGAATGAATCCTGACCACCTCACGCAGAGGCACCGCGAACATTCCATAGGGATAGTTCAGGCGAAGATCTTCCTTGGTTGTAAACGGCAGCTTGGAAAGACCATCCAGAGATGTGACATCCTCCGGAACAATGCCTAACTCATTAAATTTGGTACGGTAGCAGGTGACGTTTTTATAAGCGCGGTTCAGAGTCGCCTGGAGACGTTCCAACTGGAGCTGTTCCACTTCCTCGCGCGGCATGCATTCATGCTGTGTATCCCAAATCGGGTTAGTCTGCATCACATCCTCATAATCATCAGATAAAAGTTATTCCTTATATTCCAACGCTGAAGTAACCATTTGATGGACAGTAGCGATCGCTTCCTCGATAGGCAGCGACAACACCTCTCCGGTGGATCTGATCTTGACTTCAACCTTGCCTTCCGCAAGTCCCTTGCTGCCGACAACAATCCGCAGAGGAATACCGATCAGGTCGTTATCCTTGAATTTGACGCCGGGGCGCTCGTCGCGGTCGTCGAACAGGACTTCGATCCCAAGTTTTTCAAGCTTGAGGTAAATCTCCTCGGACTCGGCCATGACGCCCTTATCCTTGGCATTGATAGCCACCACAGAACAGTGGAACGGAGCAATCGGAATCGGGAAGATGATTCCGTTCTCATCGTGGTTCTGTTCAATGGCAGCCGCGACGGTGCGCCCGATCCCTATGCCGTAACAGCCCATGAAGATGATCTGTTCCTTGCCGTTTGCATCAAGATAAGTGGCATTCAGCGCCTGGGAGTATTTAGTGCCCAGTTTGAATACGTGGCCGACCTCGATGCCCCGCCACATCTCAAGCTTGCCTTCATCACAACGCGAGCAGCCATCTCCTGCAACCACGTTGCGGATATCGACAAAACGGTCGGGAGTGAAATCGCGGACGGGATTGGCGTTGCGGTAATGCATGTCCACTTCGTTGGCGCCGATGACCGCATTGGTCATATTCTGTACTAGCAGGTCGGCAACCACTAACAGTTTTGCTTTCAATCCGACCGGCCCGAGGAAACCGGTCGGTGAACCGGTCAGGCGCTGGACCTCTTCTTCAGTGGCCATCCTGAGCTCATTCCAGCCCAGGGCATTCTTCAGCTTGATTTCGTTAAGTTCATGGTCGCCGCGCAGCAGCGCCATCACAAACTCATCGGTATCGGAAGCGCAGACCAGCGCCTTTATGGTCCGGTCTGTTGCAAGACCCAGAAACTCGGCCACATCAGCAATGCTCTTCTTGTCGGGAGTAACTGTCTTCTCAAGCGGCAACAGTTCTACGGCAACGTTTTCCTGCACAACCCTGGATTCGGCCTTTTCGACATTGGCGGCATAGCGGCAGGAATCACATGAAACAATCGCGTCTTCTCCCGAATCCGCCAGCACCATGAACTCGTGCGATGACGACCCGCCGATGCTGCCTGTGTCAGCTTCCACGGCCCGAAAATTGAGACCGCAACGCTCGAAAATGCGCATGTAGGCGTTGTACATCTTGTCATAGGATTTATCGGCGGCCTGGCTGTCCACGTCGAATGAATAGGAATCCTTCATGATGAACTCGCGGCCACGCATGAGGCCGAATCTGGGACGAATCTCATCGCGGAACTTGGTCTGGATCTGGTAGAAGTTGATCGGCATCTGCCGGTAACTCTTGATCTCGCGCCGCACCATGTCGGTGATGACTTCTTCATGGGTCGGTCCCATGCAAAACTCGGCATCCTTGCGATCCTTGAACCTAAGCAGTTCCTTGCCGTAAAATGCCCAGCGGCCGGATTCCTGCCATAATTCAGCCGGTTGAACGCCTGGCATCAGCATTTCGATCGCATCGGCCTTGTTCATCTCCTCGCGGACAATGTTTTCAAACTTGCGAATCGAGCGCAGCCCCATCGGCAGGTAGTTGTAGATGCCGGCGGCAAGCTTGCGTATCATGCCGGCCCGCAACATCAGCTGGTGCGAGATAACCTCGGCGTCGGAAGGAGTTTCCTTCACGGTCGGAATAAAATATCTGGAATAAAGCATTGGAACCTCAGTGCGAAATGTTTTCGATTTCTAAAGCTTGTTGATCTCTTCTATCAGGGCATCGGCCAATTGATCTTCGGGCACCTTGCGAACAATTTCGCCGTGGCGGAACAGCAACCCCTCCCCTTTGCCGCCGGCAATACCGACATCGGCTTCGCGGGCTTCTCCCGGGCCATTGACTGCGCATCCCATAACGGCAACAGTTATCCGTTTGTCTATTCCCTGTAAACGATGCTCAACCTCCTCGGCCACCTTGACCAGGTTAATCTGGCAGCGGCCGCAGGTTGGGCAGGACACGAAGTTGACTCCACGTTGACGCAGGCCGAGGCTTTTCAAAATCTCGTACCCTACCCTGACCTCATCCAGAACATCACCGGTCAGGGATACTCGCATGGTATCGCCGATGCCATCGGCCAGAAGGATGCCTAATCCGACCGAGGATTTGATCGTACCGGAAAAGATCGTGCCGGCTTCGGTGATGCCGATGTGCATAGGATAATCTACCCGCTCCGAGAGCAGCCGGTAGGCCGACACGGTTTTCATCACGTCGGAGGCTTTCAGGGAGACCTTGATCTCACGGTAGTCAAGCTCTTCCAGGATGCGGATATGCCCCAATGCCGACTCGGCCATGGCCTCGGCCGTCGGATGGCCGTAACGCTCCAGCAGTTCCTTCTCCAGCGAACCGGCATTGACGCCGATCCTGATCGGCACCCTGCGCTCAGCGGCTGACTTGACGACTTCGGCTACTTTCCATTTTTCACCGATGTTGCCAGGATTGAGCCTGAGTCCGTCAATGCCTCCTTCGAGCACCCTCAGTGCCAGTTTGTAGTCGAAATGGATATCGGCGATAACCGGAATCGGACTGAGTTTCTTTATCTGTCCCAGGGCCACCGCCGCGTCCATATCCGGCACGGCACAGCGGACAATTTCACAGCCCACGCCGGCCAGTCTCCGGATCTGGTCCGTTGTTGTGGTCACGTCGCGTGTGTCGCTGGAACACATGGACTGTACCGAACAGGGGGCGTCGCCACCGATGGCGACCGGGCCGATATGTATCTGTCTGGTTGGTTTTTTCATAAGCGGGCATAGTGCCAAATAGAGCCAGGAAAGTCAAGAAAGTCAAACTGCAACAGCTCAATGTATTCAGTTGTCAGTCTTTACGGGTATCTATATGTGTGTAGTAGTAGGCGCAAGCAACGAAGACAACGCCTCCGACGATATTACCGGCGGTCACCGGCGCCAGGTTGTCAATGATAAAGGCATGCCAAGTCAGTGCCGGGTCGGGTCGGGCAAGTTCGCTGGAGAGAAACAGGCCGGTAGGGATATAGTACATGTTGGCGATCGAATGCTCGAAACCGCTGGCAACAAAGGTCATGATCGGAATGAAGCAGGCCAGCATCTTTCCGGTTACATCCCTGGCAGCGGTTGCCATGAACACCGCCAGGCAGACCAGCCAGTTGCAGAGCACTCCCCGCACGAAGGCAGCTGTGAAGGAGAGCTTGCACTTGACCGCCGCAATCTTCAAGGCTTGGTCAGCCACGGCACCCTGTTCCCACAGGCGTGTTTCAAACATCAGCCAGGCGAAGAACAGTGAACCGATGAAATTTCCAGCCAGAACCACGGCCCAGTTTTCCGCCAGCTTGCCCCAGGAGATCTCGCCATGCAGCGCGGTGCCGGCCAGCAGGCTGTTTCCGGTGAACAGTTCGGCTCCGCAGATAACCACCAGCATCAGACCGACCGAAAATACGGAACCGCCCAGCAAGCGGGATATGCCAAGCCCGGTGAATTGGGCAGCGTCCTGGGTTACAACCGTTGAGAGCTGGGCTCCGAAAGCGATGTAAAAACCGGCCAAAAGACTCAGGACAAAGGTGCGTCCAAAGCTCTGGTGCAGTACGCGACGACCGTTCTGTATTATGGCGTGAGCCGTTTCAACCGGTGTCAGAAAGCGTTTTTCGCCCATGCGTCGCCCCTCCCCTCAATAAATTCTTTCAAAAAATCTTAGTAAAAAGGCCCGCCGGAATCGATCCGACGGGCCTCGTCACTACCAGAAAATCAGATTTTAGGCAAGTCTGTTTGCGTAGAGCGGAAAACGCTTCATCAACTGGTTGACCTGGGTCTTGATTGCGGCCAGTTTTTCGTCATTGCCGATATTGGCAACGGCATCGGCGATAAACCCTGCCACCAGCTCCATTTCGGCTTCCTTGAGACCGTGCGAGGTGCAGGCCGGGGTGCCGACACGGATGCCGGAGGTTACGAACGGCGAGCGGGTTTCGAACGGAACCGTATTCTTGTTGACGGTGATGCCGGCCTTGTCAAGTGCCTCCTCAGCCGCTTTGCCGGTAATGTCGCTGCCGGAGAAGTTGATCAGCATCAGGTGGTTGTCGGTGCCGCCACTGGTAAGTTTGAATCCGCGCTTCGTGAGCCCCGCCGCCAGCGCCTTGGCGTTGTTTACTATCTGCTGCTGATATGCCTTGAATTCAGGCTGCAAGGCTTCCTTGAAAGCCACCGCCTTGGCGGCAATAACGTGCATCAGCGGGCCGCCCTGAATTCCGGGGAATATCTGGGAGTTCAGGGTTTTTGCAAATTCCTCTCGACAGAGGATCATGCCGCCACGAGGTCCACGCAGGGTCTTGTGGGTGGTGGTGGTGACGAATTCGGCATAGGGAACCGGACTGGGGTGCACTCCGGCAGCCACCAGACCGGCGAAATGCGCCATATCCACCATAACCACCGCACCGACCTTGTCGGCGATAGTACGAAATGCCGGGAAATCGATGATACGCGGATAGGCGCTGGCGCCAACCACGATCATCTTGGGCTTGTGCTCGACAGCCAGGCGCTCGACCTCGCAGTAATCGATAGTCTCGGTCTCAGGTGAAACACCGTAGGGAACAATATTGAACAGCTTGCCGGAAAAGTTGACCGGGCTGCCATGCGTCAAGTGTCCGCCATGGGAGAGATTCATGCCCAGAATCGTATCGCCGGGTTTGCAGGCGGCGAAGTAGACAGCCATGTTGGCCTGGGATCCGGAGTGCGGCTGAACGTTGGCATGTTCGGCGCCGAACAGTTCCTTGGCGCGGTCAATGGCCAGCTGTTCAACCACATCCACATGTTCGCAGCCGCCATAGTAGCGCTTGCCGGGATAGCCTTCAGCGTACTTGTTTGTCATGATCGAACCCTGCGCCTCCAGGACGGCTTCAGAGACAAAATTCTCGGAGGCGATCAGTTCCAGATTGTACTCCTGGCGTTCGGTTTCATGACGGATGGCTTGGGCTACCTGGGGATCAAAACTGGCAAGAATCGACATTTGTTAACTCCTTTATATGATCAATATTTACAGCGCTGGGAAATAAGAAACGGGACTCATGCCGCAGCAGGTCCCGCTCTTCATTGAGACGTATTCCGGTACGGCTAATTGTTGTACTTCTGTTCCAGTGACGTGATCTTGTCCAGGCGGTTCTGATGACGTCCCCCCTCAAAAGAGGCGTCCAGCCAAGCGCCAACCAGGTCGCAGGCTTTCTGTTCATCCAAAACCCGGCCACCAAGCACCAGGATGTTGGCGTTGTTGTGTTCCCTGGCCATGCGCGCCATGAAAACATCGGTTACCAGGGCAGCCCGGATTCCGGGAATCTTGTTGGCGGCAATCGACATGCCGATACCGGTTCCGCAGATCAGGATTCCCAACTCAGCTTGGCCGGCGATTACCGCCTCGGCAACTTTCTGCCCAAAATCAGGATAATCAACGGATGCATCGCTGTCGGTGCCGGCATCCGTCACCTCATAACCCCTGCGGGTAAGGTAACTGTTGAGCGCCGTCTTGAGGTTCAATCCGCCATGGTCGCTTCCGATTACAATCATATTAATCCACCCGCCTAAATTTTCTTGAACAGAAGAGTCGCATTGGTGCCGCCGAAACCGAGCGAGTTGCTCATGGCATACTCGATTTTTGCGTCGCGAGCCGTATTCGGAACATAGTCCAGATCACACTCGGGATCCGGTGTTTCGTAGTTGATGGTCGGAGGAACGACACTCTTGTCCATTGCCATGCAGGTGAATACCGCCTCGACTCCACCGGCCGCGCCCAGCAGATGACCGGTCATCGACTTGGTTGAGGACACCATCAGCTTCGTGCAATGGTCACCGAACACGGATTTGATCGCCAGCGACTCGTTCAGGTCGTTGAAGGGTGTCGAGGTGCCGTGGGCGTTGATGTAGTTGACCTGTTCCGGCGATACGCCGGCATTTTTCAATGCCATCTTCATGCAGCGGGCGGCGCCTTCACCACCGGGGGCCGGGGCGGTCATGTGGTAGGCATCACCGGTCAGACCGTATCCGACCACTTCGGCGTAAATCCTGGCACCGCGTTTTCTGGCCGCTTCGTACTCTTCCATGATCACTATTCCGGCGCCTTCGGCCAGAATAAAACCGTCACGATTCTTGTCGAACGGGCGCGAGGCCTTTTCCGGAGAATCGTTGTGGCTGTCGGAAAGCGCCTTCATCGCCGCAAAGCCGCCGATACCCAATGGTGTGACAGTTGACTCGGTCCCGCCGGCAATCATGGCATCCGCATCACCACGCGCGATCATGTGAAATGCATCGCCGATCGAATGGGTGCCGGTCGCACAGGCGGAAACAGAGGAGAGGTTCGGACCCTTGGCGCCGTAACGGATCGAAATATGACCGGGAGCCAGGTTGATAATCAGCATCGGTATGAAGAACGGAGAGATCTTTTTGGGACCACCCTCGTTCAGCAGTGTGTGATAGCGTTCGATTGATGGCAGTCCACCAAGTCCTGCTCCCACCAACACCCCTACCCGCTCGGCGTTCTCGTCATTGATGACCAGCCCGGAGTCTTCCATGGCGTAGTGCGCCGCCGCCAGAGAATACTGAATAAACAGATCCATCTTCTTGATCTCTTTTTTATCAATGTATTTCTCGGCGTTGAAATCCGCAACTTCACCGGCAATCTTGACCGGCATGTCACTGGCGTCAAAACGAGTGATCAGTCCGATGCCGGATTTACCGGAGACAAGCGCATCCCAGTTAGTGACATTACCGCATCCGAGAGGTGAAACCGCTCCGACGCCCGTAATTACAACTCTTCTCATGTTTGTTTGCTCCATATTGGGTAAACTGAAGTGACGAATGAATAGGAAGGAAGTGAGAGGGCACCCTCCCTCTCACTTGGATCAACTATCAGCTGTGCTCGGTGATGTACTCGATGGCGTCGTTCACAGTCTGGATCTTCTCGGCATCTTCGTCGGGAATCTCAAGGTCGAACTCCTCTTCGAGAGCCATTACCAGTTCAACAGTATCCAGGGAGTCTGCGCCAAGATCATCCATGAAAGAAGCTTCGGTAACTACCAGTGACTCTTCAACACCCAGCTGTTCAGCAACAATCTCTTTAACCCGTTTTGCAATGTCAGACATCTTTCACCTCCATGTGATTTTAAACCTTTTCAGGTTTCGTGTGTAAAGCTCGTGTTTGGTAATTAAGCATGAAATACTTAAAAGTCAATTGATATTTTGAACCCGGGTCGTGGTTAAAGAGGATGTTAAGGAAAATCCTGATCTTAACCGGATAATTATCCGGGCTTACATGTACATGCCGCCGTTGACCGCCAGAACGTGTCCGGTAATGTATCCCGATGCTTCCGATGCCAGGAAAAGCACGGCATTGGCAATATCGTCGGCACTTCCCAGGCGATCCATCGGTATCTGTGAAGTCAGTTCCGCGCGGACCTTGTCAGAGAGAGCATCGGTCATAGCGGTAGAGATAAATCCGGGAGCCACGGCATTGACGGTGATATTGCGCTTGGCCATCTCGCGGGCGTTGGACTTGGTCAGGCCGATCAAGCCGGCCTTGCTGGCGCAATAGTTGGCCTGTCCGGCGTTGCCCATCTGTCCGACTATGGAGGCTATATTGATGATGCGCCCATAACGCTGCTTGCTCATGACCTTGAAGGCAGCCCGTGTGCAGAGGAAGGCGCCTTTGAGGTTGACGCTCAGTACCGCGTCCCAATCCTCATCCTTCATGCGCATCAGCAGGCCGTCACGGGTGATCCCGGCATTGTTGACCAGGATATCCACTCGTCCGAATGCTTCCATGGCCGCATCTATCATGCGCTCGGCATCGGCGGTAACAGTTACGTTGCCGACAACCGCCAGCGCCTTGCCACCGGCGGCCTGCAGTTCCGCGACTACCGCGTCGGTTGAAGCCTGGTCCATGTCAACCGCAACAATAGAAGCCCCTTGGGCGGCCAGCGCCAGAGCGATGCTTTTTCCGATTCCACGGGATGCGCCGGTAATTACCGCAACTTTATCCTTAGGCATTTCGACTCCTTTCGTTAAAAGAGAAATTAGTTGTTTTTATCCGCAAAAGTAGCTTTCAACTCGGCCTCGGTGGCAAGTTTGCCATCAACGAAGGCTTTGGCGTTGAACATCCAGATTCCCCGCTTGCAGGCGGTGACATCAAGTTCAAAACGCAACTGGTCCCCCGGCATGACAGGTTTTCTGAAGCGGGCATTGTCAATACCGGTAAAGTAAACCACCTTGGAACGGACGCTGTCATCGGATGAACTGTAGGCCAGCACCGCGGCCACCTGGGCCATGGCTTCGATGATCAAAACGCCGGGCATGACCGGGTGTCCCGGGAAATGTCCCTGGAAAAAAGGCTCGTTGATGCTGACGTTCTTGATGCCGACGATGCGCTTGCCGGATTCCATTTCAATTATTCTGTCAACCAGCAGAAACGGATAACGGTGCGGCAGAATCTTCATGATTTCATTTACATCCAGCATGTGGTCCCCTTTGCATTGTGGAGGTTCAATCGGCCAGCGATTTCAGCGAGGCCAGGTCTTCAACATTTGCTGTCGTGACTTCCTTGGTTATGCGCTTGACCAGGCCGGACAAGACCTTGCCCGGACCGATTTCTACAAATCTCGCGCACCCCAGGCCGACCATGGCGTTGATTGACTGATCCCAGAGCACAGGAGCACAGACCTGGGTCACCAGGAGCGGCTTGACCATCTCCTTATCCTGGTTAGGAGCAGCATTGGCGTTGGCAACGACCGGCAGCAGCATGTCATTTGCCGCAACCAGATCAAGTACCTTGGACAGGCGGTCAGCGGCCGGCTTCATCAGGGCACAATGGAATGGTGCGCTTACCGGGAGCAGCATGGCCTTTCTGTAGCCGCGAGCCTTGGCAATCTCGATTGCTCGGGCAACCGCGGCCACGGCCCCCGCGATCACTATCTGTCCCGGCGAATTGAAGTTTGCCGGAGCTACTACTTCACCTTCGGCTGCTTCACGGCAGATATCTTCAAGCACGTCCTGTTCGACACTCAGGATGGCCGCCATGCTGCCGGTACCGACCGGAACGGCCTCCTGCATGAAAGTACCGCGAGCGCGGACGGTTCTGACCGCATCGCAGAAATTCAGTGCGCCTGAGCAGACCAGCGCCGAATACTCGCCGAGCGAATGGCCGGCCAGATAATCAGCTTTCAGCCCGGTTTCCTGCTGAACAACCCGCAACGCCGCGATGCTGGCTGTCAGGATGGCCGGCTGGGTATTGGCGGTCAGCCTGAGCTCTTCGTCACTACCGGAAAAGCAGATCGTGGAGAGCTTGAAGCCAAGAGAGTCATCGGCTTCCTCGAATACCTGGCGGGCGACCGGAAAGTTTTCGGCAAATTCCTTGCCCATTCCAGGGTACTGGGATCCCTGCCCCGGAAAAATAAAAGCTGCCTTAGACATATTATAAGAACCTTTCTTTACCTTCCAACGATTGACCGCACTACCAGCGTATCAAGGCCGATCCGTATGTAAACCCGCCGCCGAAGGCGTCAAGGAGAATCAGATCTCCCGGCTTGATCCTTCCGTTACGGTTGGCTTCATCCAATGCGATCGGAATGGAGGCCGAAGATGTGTTGCCGTAACGATGGAGGTTTATGAATACTTTATCGGCGCCCAGATCGAGTCGTTTTGCGATGGCGTCAATGATGCGGCGATTTGCCTGATGGGGTATGAACAGTGATATATCTGATGCGCTGATTCCATTGGCATCCAGGGCAGCCATGGCGGCCTCTTCCATGCCGCGCACCGCATGTTTATAAACTTCATTTCCTTCCATGCGGATGAAGAATGACGCCGGGTCGGTAGCCGGGTTTGCGGCAGGGTTGCGACTGCCGCTGCCTGGTTGGTACAGCAGTTCCCAGCAGGCGCCGTTACTGAAGATATGGGTCGATCTGATCCCGGCATGGTCTGCGGATGCTTCGATTACGGCAGCTCCGGCGCCATCTCCGAAAAGAATGCAGGTATTGCGGTCTTTCCAGTCAACAATGCGCGACAAAACCTCGGCGCCAATCACAAGCGCCTTCCGGGATCTGCCGGAGCGGATAAAGCTGTCGGCAATTGAGAGTCCGTAGATAAAGCCGGAACAGGCTGCAGAAACATCAAAGGCAACTGCCTTGTGCGCTCCGAGTTCGTTCTGGATGATGCAGGCGGTTGAGGGAAACGGAAAATCGGGAGTTACTGTTCCCAGGATGATCAGGTCAAGGTCTTCCGGCGAGACGCTTGCCATTGATAATGCGCGGCGGGCGGCCTCGATAGCTAAAGTGGAGGTATACTCTCCGTCGGATGATATCCGCCGCTCCTTGATTCCGGTCCTGGAGGTGATCCATTCATCGCTGGTATCGACCATCAGGGCCAGGTCGGCGTTTGTAAGGATTTTGGCCGGCAGCGCTGAACCGGTTCCTGTGATCTTTGCAGTTACCATGATATCTCCATTATTCGGCGGAAATGGATTTAAGGACATCACGTTGCATGGAAACCGGATAGTTCTCGGAAAGCTTTTCCGACACATGTTCGGTCACACCGCTTCTCGCATATTCATGCGCAAAACGGACAGCGTTTTTGATCGCCTTGACATTGGAGCCACCATGGCAGATCATTCCGACACCGTTAATACCAAGCAGCGGAGCGCCACCGTATTCGGCGTAGTCCACAATCTTCTTGAAACGGTTGAATGCGCCACGGACAAACAGATACCCGATTTTGGAAATCCAGCTCTTAACGATCTCGCCCTTCAACATCTTTCCGGCCGCTTCGGACAATCCTTCGGACAGCTTGAGCACCACGTTGCCGACAAAACCGTCACAGACAACGACCTCGACGGCACCGGAGAAAATATCCCGACCCTCTATGTAACCGGCATAGTTGATGGAAGTCTGGCGCAGTACGGCGTTGGTCTCACGGGTCAGTTCATTGCCCTTGGATTCCTCTTCCCCGTTCGACAATAGCCCCACCGAAGGATTCTTGATCCCCATCGCATAGCGGGCATAGACCTCGCCCATGATCGCGAACTGGACCAGGTGCTGCGATTTGCAATCAACATTGCCGCCTACGTCAAGTACTAGAGTCTGTCCCTTCAGGGTCGGAAAGATCTGGGCAATCGCCGGGCGCTCAATGCCCTTGATGCGCTTTAGCACGAACATGCCCGCCGCCATGGTTGCGCCTGAGTTGCCGGCGCTGACAGCGGCGCAGGCCTTGCCGTTCTTGACCAGCTCAAACGCCAGGCGGACGGATGAATTGCGCTTCTTGCGCACCGCATCCGAGGCTGAATCATGCATGCCGACTACTTCGCTGGCATGAAAGATGTCTATGTCGAGGCCGTTCACAGAATGCTTCGAGAGTTCGGATTCCAGGCGCTCACGATCACCTACGAGCGTCACTGGAATGCCGAATTCCCGGCAGGCTGCTACGGCTCCCTCAACCTCAACGACGGGGGCATTGTCCCCCCCCATAGCATCAACCGCTACTCTCATTTGTCCCGTTAATGACACAGGTATCGGCAATTACTGAGCGTTGGAAACGTCGATAACTTCTTTACCTTTGTAGGTACCACAGGTTGGGCAGGCGCGATGCGGCAGCTTGGGAGCTTTGCACTGGGGGCAGGTTGACAGTGACTGGGTAGTCAGGAAGTCATGGGCCCTTCTCATATTCTTACGTGATTTGGATGTTTTCTTCTTAGGTACTGCCATGATATTTTCTCCTTTTTCTGGTGGTTCACTTCAGAGTGCACGCTTGTTTATCGAGATACCTTGAAATTCTTGAGAGCGCTGAATGCCAAGCTCGTTTTTTCATTGCTGCAGGTACATTGTGAAACGTTCAGATCGGTTCCGCACGTATGGCAAAGACCCTTGCAGAGATCGCTGCAGAGGGGCTTGAGCGGGATTTCCATTGCGATCTGTTCCTGTATCTCATGGGTCAGATCGATTTCGTCACCCTGGTAGACTGAAGAGAGCAGATCCTCTTCTCCCAGTTCGATTTCATCCTCAACCGATGGTGTCGCCGCATCCTTGCGAAAGATGACGGTAAAGTTGACATCAACAAAGGAGTCATAATCCACGAGACAGCGGGAACATGAAAGCGATAGCGGAACAGAAACCCGGCCAGCCACCCTGACATGGTCATATTCCCTTTCCGCGGTTATGTCGCCCCTGATCGGTCCGGTAAAGGCGCAGACCTTGTCTTGCTGCATGGCGGAAAGCACCGGAAAAGTTTCCAGCGGTTCTTCGATATGCAGAACAACCGGCTTGTTCTGGATGTGGTCGATAATAACTTTCAAGACACCTGCCGCCCTTTACTGAACAGAACAAAATTTAAAGCAAGTCAGTATAGTGAATGTTGCTGTTTTGTCAAGAAGTTTGCTTAGCCACGTTGTTGTGCCTGCCATAACGCTCAATCATATCGCCTGTTATCAGGGCCAGATCAGGCGCCAGCATATCCCATTTAAATCGCCAGCTCCAGTTTCCAAAGGCTTTGCCGGGTATATTCATGCGCGCGTCACTATCCAGCAGCAGCAGATCCTGAAACGGTAATACCACCGTATCGGCAACCGACATTAACGACGTGCGCAACAGAGCCTGGACACAATTATCATCATTGCAGCCAAGATATTCAGTCACCCGGCCGCGCTGGGAACTTGAAAGCGAATTGCACCAGCCCAGGCTGGTATCGTTGTCGTGGGTGCCGGTATATACCACGCAGTTTTTCTCGTGATTGTGCGGCAGATACGGGTTTGATGAATCCGAACCGAATGCGAACTGCAGGATTTTCATCCCTGGGAAGTTATAGCGGTCACGAAGATCCTCCACCCCGGCGGTTATCACGCCAAGATCCTCGGCGATGATCGGAAGTGAACCCAAATCGGAAAAGACCACGTCAAAAAGATCCGCACCAGGACCCGTAACCCAATTGCCATGCTGGGCGGTGCGATGTGATGCCGGCACATGCCAGGCGGCTTCAAAACCGCGGAAATGATCGATCCTGACAACATCGTAGAGTTCGAACATCGACCTGAAACGATTGATCCACCACTGGTAACCCTGGTTTCTCATCAAGTTCCAGTCGTAAAGCGGGTTTCCCCATAATTGGCCGGTCTTGCTGAAGTAGTCGGGAGGTACTCCGGCCACCACGGTCGGTTTGCCTTTTTCGTCGAGCAGAAACTGTTCGCGTTGGCTCCATACATCGGCTGAATCATAGGCGACAAAGATCGGCAGATCCCCGATGATCGAGATCCCCCTGGATTCGGCGTGTTTGCGCAGGGATCCCCACTGCCTGAAAAACTGCCACTGGATATATTTTTGTATGCCTATTTCCAGCTTCAGATCAACGGAGTACTTTTCGTATGACTCCGTAGTCAGTAATGCCGAATCCCTGTTCCACTTGTTCCATGATTTACTCTTGGCGACCTGCTTTAGAGACATGAAAAGAGCAAACTCATGCAACCAGGGTGTGGTATCGCAGAATTGCCAGAATTCCTGCTTGCGCCGGGTCACCTCTTGCGACAGAAACAGCGAACCGGCCTGCTGCAGCAGCTGTTGCTTGAATCCGGAAACGGCATCGAAATCGACACAGTTTTCGGGAAAATCCATATTGCAACATCCTTCGGGCAGGTCTCCCTCGGCAATGATCTGTCCCAGGTCGATCAGGAGCGGATTGCCGGCAAACGCGGAAAAAGACGAATAGGGAGAGTTGCCGCACGCCGGGGGTGTCAATGGCAGCACCTGCCAATAGGACATCCCCATGGATGCGAGGAGATCGATAAAACGCCGGGCGTCATCACCGAACGTACCGATGCCGCCGGACCCCGGCAATGAAGTCGGATGAAGCAGAACTCCGCAACCACGCTTGTTTAGCATCCAGGGCTCCTCAAAAGGATTTGAACTCTGGATTATGCACACACGGAGCGGCTTTGCAAATAAATTCCACTGAAATACAGTTTCGACAACGTCTGTTTGATCAATGTTGCCATGATCCCATGCTTGACTTTCCGGAGCTCAATGCTTAACTGATTGGTAGAAGTTATTTCGTAGATCAAAGAGGTTGGCATCATGGACTTCAACAGATTGACTCAAAAATCACAGGAAGCATTCACCGAGGCGCAGAACAAGGCGGTCTCCTTCGGGCACGTAGAGGTGGATGGCGAGCATCTGCTTTGGGCGCTGCTGGATCAGGCCGATGGACTTGTGCCGCGCCTGCTGCAACGGATGGACATCCGCCCGGACATGATTAAAAAGGAAGTCGAGGCGGAACTGGACCGTAAACCAAGGGTGTCCGGTCCGGGGGCCGAGGCCGGCAAGATCTATGTTTCACAGCGTCTCTCGCGGACCCTGGTGGCGGCTGAAAATGAAGCCAAGCGTCTGAAGGACGAATACGTTTCGGTCGAACATCTGCTGATGGCGCTGATTGCCGAGGGGGACAAGGTGCCATCCGGTCGCATCCTGAAACAGGCCGGCATCGACCGTGAACGCTTCCTGAAGACGCTGACCGATGTGCGCGGTAGCCAGCGGGTGCAGAGCGCCAATCCGGAGGCGACCTATGAGGCTCTGGAGAAGTACGGCCGTGATCTGGTCAAGATGGCCAAGAACGACAAGCTTGATCCGGTGATCGGGCGCGATGAAGAGGTGCGCCGGGTGATCCGGGTTTTATCCCGCAAGACCAAGAACAATCCGGTGTTGATCGGTGAGCCGGGAGTCGGCAAGACCGCCATCGTGGAAGGATTGGCGCAGCGCATCGTACGCGGCGACGTTCCGGAGGGACTCAAGGATAAGACCGTCTTTGCGCTGGATATGGGAGCGCTGGTGGCCGGCGCCAAGTACCGCGGTGAATTCGAGGAACGTCTCAAGGCTGTGCTGAACGAGGTCAAGGAGGCCGAGGGGCGCATCATTCTGTTCATAGACGAACTCCACACGATCGTCGGGGCCGGCAAGGCCGAGGGGGCGATGGATGCCGGCAACATGCTGAAACCGATGCTGGCGCGCGGTGAACTGCACTGCATCGGCGCCACCACGCTGGACGAATACCGCCAGCACATCGAGAAGGATGCGGCGCTTGAAAGACGTTTCCAGCCGGTACTGGTGGAGCAGCCGACCGTGGAGGACACGGTGTCGATCCTGCGCGGCCTGAGGGAACGCTTCGAGGTGCATCACGGCGTCAAGATCCAGGATAATGCCCTGGTAGCGGCCGCTACCCTCTCCAACCGCTATATCACCGAACGGTTCCTGCCGGACAAGGCCATCGACCTGGTGGACGAAGCCTGCGCGATGCTGCGCACCGAAATCGACTCACTCCCGTCGGAGTTGGACACGATCAGCAGGCGGGTCATGCAGCTGGAGATCGAGGAACAGGCCCTAAAAAAGGAGAAAGATACGGTCAGCAGGGAGCGATTGGAAGTGTTGCGCCGCGAGCTGTCCGGCGATCGGGAACGGGCAAACACGATGCGCGCCAGGTACGATTCGGAGAAGGTGGCAATTCAGCGTATCCAGGGTCTGCGTGAACAGATCGAAAAAACCCGCCGCGAAATCGAACAGGCCGAACGCTCTTATAATCTGGAGCAGGCCTCCAAGCTGAAATATTCCGAACTGCCGGGACTGGAAACCGCCCTGAAAAATGAGGAGAGCGCCCTGAACGAGAAACAGGGGGGGCAGAAGCTTTTGCGGGAAGAGGTCACCGAGGATGAAATAGCCGAAATAGTTGCGCACTGGACCGGCATTCCGGTGACACGTCTGGTGGAGGGAGAACGGGAGAAACTGCTGCGTCTGGAGGATATCCTGCACGAGCGCGTGATCGGCCAGGACGAGGCGGTGCAGCTCGTATCCGATGCGGTGCTGCGGGCACGATCCGGCATCAAGGACCCGCGCCGGCCGATCGGCTCGTTCATCTTCCTGGGGCCGACCGGAGTCGGCAAGACCGAACTGGCCCGCACCCTGGCGGTTTCACTGTTCGACTCGGAAGAGAACATGGTGCGCATCGACATGTCCGAGTACATGGAGAAATTCGCCGTCTCCAGGCTGATCGGTGCGCCTCCCGGTTATGTCGGATATGAAGAAGGAGGGCAGTTGACCGAGGCGGTGAGGCGCAAGCCATATTGCGTGCTGCTGTTCGACGAAATCGAAAAAGCCCATCAGGACGTATTCAATATATTGCTGCAGATTCTGGACGATGGCCGGGTCACCGATAGCCACGGACGCACGGTCAGCTTCAAGAATACCGTCATCATCATGACCTCCAACATCGGTTCTTCATACCTGCTGGAAGGAATTACGGCCGGTGGATATATCCGCGAGGATGCCCGCCAGGCGGTCATGCAGGAGCTCAAGCTCGGTTTCCGACCTGAATTTCTGAACCGGGTCGATGACATCGTACTCTTCAAACCTCTGCATATTGAAGAAGTAAAACGAATCGCCGGACTGTTGGCGGAACAGTTAAAGCAACGCTTGAAAGAACAACGCATAACACTTGAAATATCCGATGATGCCATGCGCTTTATCGCCCAGGCTGGTTATGATCCGGTCTACGGCGCCCGGCCGCTCAAGCGTTATCTGCAGCGGGAGTTGGAGACCCGCGTGGCTCGGGCCATCATCGGAGGAATTGCTCATGAAGGAAGTGTGTTGCGGGTGGATGTGGAAAATGATAAATTGGTTCTGTCTGAGAGCTCCACGTAAAGAGCGGAGAATGTGATGGCTGATATTTCTGGAATAGTTTCCATATTATGAAACGTAAAAAGCCGGGGGTTCCCGGCTTTTTACGTTCAGGTCGGCATATTGCTTTGCCAAGCCCCTTACCCGATCTGCACGCCCTTGATCGTATCCCCGCCCTCTTCCTTGGCCTGGCATAGACAGTGATCGACCTTGTCCAGAAAGATCTCGGTTGTAAAACCCTGCTTCTGCTGGCTGGCGGTAAAGCCTGCCACGCCGAAACCGGCTGTTATCCGCAATTCCTTGTCGTACATCTTTACTACCATGGTGGCGATCCTGATCCGCAGCCGCTTGGCAACAATCAGCGCTCCGGCCGTGTCGGTCTCAGGCAGAACCACCATGAAGGCATCTTCTCCATAACGGGCAATCCAGTCCACATCCTTGCGAACCGAATCGATCAGGCACTCCGCCGTGCGTTTCAGGAGCACGTCTCCGGAGAAATGACCGAACTCGGCCACTGTCTCGCTGAAGCGGTTCACCCCTACCAGTATCAGCGCCAATGAACGCTCATAACGATAGGCACGTTTGATCTCCTGCGAGATATGTTCATCCATGTAGCAGCGATTGAAAATTCCGGTGGGAGGGTCAATCAGCGATAGGCTCTTTATCTCCTCGATGTATCTGTTTCGGGCGTCTTCCAGGTCGAGAATTCGTCGGGCGGTTTTCAAACGGGCGGTCAACTCAGCCTGGTGGGCAGGCTTGACCAGGTATTCGTCGGCACCGGCATCAAGTCCGGCGATGATGTCGTTCTTGGAGTCCAGCGAGGTCAGGATGATGATGTAGGTGTATCGGCCCGACTCTTCGCTACGAATGGCCCGGCACAGTTCAAGCCCGCTCATCTCGGGCATGATCCAGTCGGTCATCAGGATCGGGTAGTGACCTTTTCTGAAGATTTCCAACGCTTCCTTGCCGTTTTCCGCGGCAACCACCTGATAGCCGGCCGCTTTCAGGTTCGCTTCCAGTACGCTGCGCTGCAGGCGGTTATCGTCAACAATCAGGATCGGAAGATTTTCTGGTACTATCTGGCCGGTCTCATTCATGACAAATCCTTATGTTGCAAGATCAGTATACTTAAACAAGAAATCGGCCATTAACCACGTTTATCGGGGTCCCGGCCTTGAATGCGGCCAGATTGGCGACAACAATGGCCATCAGGCGCCGACGCGCAGCCAGCGATGCCCAGGCGATGTGCGGTGTAAAGACGCAGTTGGGCGCGGTGAGCAGCGGATTGCCGGCCAGCATCGGCTCATGGGCAACCACGTCCAGTCCGGCACCGGCAATCCGGCCAGCTCGAAGCGCCTGTGCCAGATCTTCTTCGTTAACCAGCCCTCCCCTGGCCAGATTGAGCAGGTAGGCCTCCGGTTTCATCAGACCCAGCAGCGCGGCGTTTATGAAACCAGCGTTATCAGGTGTCTGGGGACAGTGGAGACTGATCACATCAGACGTTGCGAACAGCTCTTCCAGCGGCAGGAAGCGTACTGCCCCGGTCGCCGAATCCTGCGGAATACGGGGAGTATAGACGATGACCTTCATGCCGAAAGCCATTGCTACCCTGGCAACTGCTTGTCCGATAGTGCCATACCCGACAATTCCGATAGTCAGGCCATCCAGTTCGATCAGCGGTGTTTTCCAGAAGGAGTGGTCCGGACAACCGATCCATTCACCGGCTTTTACCGCTGTATCGTGCAGGCCGACATGCATGGCCAACTCCAGCAGCAGGGCAAAGGTCGTCTGCACCACTGACTCGGTTGAATAGGCCGGCACGTTTGAAACCGGAATTCCCAACCGGCCGGCGGCGGCTACATCAACATTATTGTAACCTGTAGCCAGCATAGAGATGTATTTGAGTTTCGGCAGGGCCTCCAGCGCGGCTTCATCCAACTTGACCTTGCTGACTAGGATCACATCGGCGTCCCCGGCCCGCTCCAGTTTGAGTTCCGGAGGAGTGCGATCGTAGATCGTGCAATCTCCCAGTTCCTCCAGCGGAGTCCAGGGGTTGTCGCCAGGATTGATCGTGTAGCCGTCCAGAATAACGATCTTGGTTGTATCGCTCATTGCAGCCCGCTCCTTGACTTGACCAGAAATCAGGGTTCAGCAACTGTCTCGGGCTCATCCGCGGATTCCGTTGTCTCAACATCATCTCCGCCCCGCTCGAGTTTGCGCTGTTTCTTTTCATCTTTTTTCTTGGTGCGTTCCATTTCCTTCTTGCGCTTTTCAAACGAGTAATTCGGCTTTGCCATAATGGGTTTCCTCTCTGTGAATGGAATGTATTGCTGACCTATCCTGCCGTATGATGACTTTTAGAGAGGTAATAATCGTAACTTCCTTCATACACCCGCATCTCGCCATGATCAACCTCAAAGACGCGATCTACCAGCAATCTCAAAAAATGGCGGTCATGGCTGACAAGAACGATCGTGCCGCCAAAGTTTCGGAGCGTTTCCAGCAGAATCTCGCGTGAGCGGATATCCAGGTGGTTGGTCGGCTCGTCCAGGATCAGGAAGTTGACCGGGCGGCAGAGGATGGTTGCCAGAACCACCCTGCTCTTCTCGCCTCCGGAAAGGTTCTCGATCCGCTTGTCAACCGTGTCTCCCGAAAAAAGGAATGCTCCCAGCAGGTTGCGGATCACGCCGATATTGGCCAGCGGCATCGCCTCCTGCAGCGTCTCGAATACGGTCAGCTGAGGATTGAGCAGTTCCATGGCATGCTGGCTGAAATAACCGATTTCCACATTGGCGCCGATGTTCACGCTGCCACTGGTGGCCTCGGTCTGGCCGGCCAGTATTTTCAGGAAAGTCGATTTGCCGGCGCCGTTGACACCGACCACGGCAATCTTGTTCAAACGCCGCACCATGCCGCTGACGCCGCTGAAAACCTGCTTCTGTTGCCCGTCGGGAGTCAACCAGAACTTGCCGAGGCTGTCAAATGCAGCCACGTCATCGCCGCTGCGGGGCGGTTCGGCAAAGCTGAATCGCACGGTCCGCTCTTCGGCCGGAATCTCGATCCGCTCGATCTTTTCCAGTTTCTTGACCCGCGACTGCACCTGGGCGGCGTGGGAAGCGCGGGCGGCAAAACGGGCGATGAATTCCTCTTCCTTGGAGAGCATCTCCTGCTGCCGTTTGTGGGAGGCGATCAACTGCTCAAAGCGGATATCCCGCTCACGTTCGTAAAAATCGTAATTGCCGCCATAGGTAGTAACGGTCTTATTGGCCACCTCAATGATGCGCGTGACTACCCGGTTCATGAAATCCCGGTCATGGCTGGTCAGCAGCAGCGCACCGTTGAATTCAGAGGAGAGCCACTCTTCCAGCCAGATGATCGACTCCACATCCAGGTGGTTGGTCGGTTCGTCCAGAAGCAGCACGTCCGGTTTGAGGGTCAGGATGCCGGCCAGGGCAATGCGCATCTTCCAGCCACCGCTGAACGATTCCACCGGGTGGTTGTAGCGGTCGGGGCCGATGCCAAGCCCGGTAAGAACCGACTGGGCGCGGGTATCGAGATCATAGCCTTCCATATGTTCGAATTCTTCAACTGCTGTACCGTAGCGCTCAAGCAGCGCGGTCATTTCATCATCCGGCAACGGTTCGCACATGGCTGCTTCCATCTGCTTCATCTGTTCCGCCAGCCTGACCGTCGCCTCGCAGGCGGCCATGACCTCTTCCAGAGCGGAGCGCCCGGACATATCGCCCACATCCTGCGAGAAGTAGCCGATGGTGGTCTTTTTGGAAACTATAAGCTCGCCGGAATCGACCTCTTCCTGGCCGGCGATGATCCTGAAAACGGTCGTCTTGCCGGCGCCGTTGGGGCCCACCAGGCCGGTACGGGTGCCGGGCAGGATCTGAAAGCTGGCATCGCGGAACAAAACTTGTGAACCGTGTTGCCGGGTGATATTGGACAGATGAACCATTAAAAATACTCCCTGCTATGATTGATTTCTGAGAAGACGGGTCAAGGTGCGATCGAAAGCCGATGCAAAGCGCTGACGGTCCACCTGGCCGAACTGGGCCGGCCCGCCGCCGGTGAAGCCCTCGGAACGCAGATCGAACATCAGGTCGCGCACCGACAGGCGTTCTCCCACGTTATCCTCGGTATACAGCTCGCCGCGCGGGTCAAGGGCTACTCCCCCCTTTCCGACGATCCTGGCCGCCAGAGGTATGTCGGCGGTAATTACCAGGTCATCGGGAGTCGCATTTTCGGCGATGTAGTCATCGGCAACATCCGGTCCCTCCGCTACGACCACCGAGCTGACCAGTTGCGAGTCGTGTTTTTTCAAGGGTTTGTTGGCCACCAGGCAGACCCGGACCCGCAGTCGCTCCGCTGCGCGAAACACGATTTCCTTGACAATCCGCGGGCTGGCATCGGCATCGATCCAGATGATCATGACGTCGTCACCCTGCCCTTGTTCTTATCCGGAAAGACCAGCCACACATACGGAATCATGCCATAATTCCATGCCAGGCAGAGTCGTCGATAGCCGGAAAAGAGCAACCCTTCCCCGCCACAAAACAGAATTATGGGCGCCTTGAGATTAAGGCTGCCATTGCACTGCAGAGCATCTTCCATCTTGGAATAACTCTTCCTGTAGCCCCGTTTTGCCTTGGCCAGCCAGGTCAGGTATTCTTCGTAACTGCTGTACGAGAGAGCGATCGGAATATCTCCGATCACCGCGGAGCGTGGATACGGCACGAACGATCCGGCTGCAAAGCCGCTTTCGATCTCTTCCCAGGCAACAGAGTGGCGTTGGTACCACTCCTGCTTGGCTGGATGGTTGAAATACTCCCAGCGTTCTTCCTGCAGATCCGGCTGCAGCCAGCGAATTGTCAGAGCTGAATTTGAAAGCACTACCCCTCCGGCACACAAAAAACCACAGGGTGGATGACCCTGTGGCTCAGGTACTATGAATTCATACCATTTTAGCGTTGCCGAGGGCAACGATTTTCATTGGTACAGTCTTGCAACTCAGTAAAACATGTCAATTCGGGCTGACAAACTCTTCCAGTGGCGGCTTCATGTTGACCATTTCCCGGATGTCGCACCATTCCTTGTAATCAACAGCAGTTTCATCGCCCTTCATCGTTGACATGATATCAAAATAATCCATCTGGTACTTGCTCTTATATACCTCGGCTGCCGGCCTTCCCCTGACCGCGTACACCGATTGCACCGATTGATGATCCCATTTTCTCCAATATTGATCATCCTTCAGACCGGTGTACTTTCGTCCTTCCAGCGCCGTGATCACAGCCTTGGTGTTGAACGATTTCGCCTGTTCCACCGCCGCCTTGTATTCATGAAGAATAACGTAGGCTGACGCGCCTGAAGTTGTCGGATAACGTTTGTACTTTGACTCGTATTTTTTTACAAAATCTATTCCCCTGGAATAATTGAATTTGAAGGGCACACTCCAGGTCCAGGGCGTGGTTCCCATGACTCCTTCCATCGCTTCCGCCCCGGCCCCCTGGGCCATATCCTCGTTAAGGCTGGGAACTATTATCTGCATCGAACTTTTCAGTCCCAACTCGACCGCCTGTTTCAGGGCATTCTCCATGTCGAGGCCAAACAGGGACAATACCAATACATTCGCCTTGTTTGCCTTTGCTTCAAGCAAGGCTTTTCTGAAGTCCTTTGCTCCCAGTTCCATGAGAACCTCGGGATGTTCAACCAGGTTTTTCGTACCGGTAAAGGCCCTCAGTGATGATTCGGTTGTCCAGCCCCAGGTGTAATCAGCGGTTATGTAAAAATACTTCTTTCCGGCAAAGTTTTTATTCAAATATTCCGACATGACCTTGGCGGCTGAATAGGCATCATAGCATTCGCGGAAAATGTGGCGATGGCCGTACTCCCCGGTCGTTTCCGTCGAGTAGGACAACGTTGCAAAAAACAGCTTGTTCTTTTGCAGGGCGACCTCGCCGGTTGCAATGGCCACCGCGCTGGATACGCCTCCCAGGATCATCGGAACGCCCTCGATATCATAGAGTTCGACAGCATTACTCCGGGCGATCTTGGGGTTGGATGCGGTGTCGCGCGGTACCAGTTGAACTTTTTTGCCTAGGATCCCGCCAGCAGCGTTTATCTCCTCAACCGCGATATCTGCGGCTCGTTTCTGATCCAGTCCCTGTTTATGATATGGGCCGGTAACCGGATAATTCAGGCCTATTTTCACGGTATCCTGATCCGCGGCATCGCCGTGGGCCACAAAAAATAAAACAAGAAAAATTGTTCCCAGAAAGATCGAAATATCGACGGATAATAACTTTTTCATTCGGCAGTCTCCGATGTCGATTTAATGCCCAATCAAGAAAAGTTATAATCCTATAACAGATATGAATATTGCAAGTAAAATCCGCAACATACATAATAATAACAATAAAATAGCGCTGCAATCATAATTAATGCCGGATAATCACTGGTAATTGGTTTCTGATTTATTCGTTCGGATAAAAGTGGAAAGGAACTTCAAGCTCACGGTTCGGAAAATAGTTCCCTGATTTTGAGAATTCCGGGCAGGATTGTCATGAAATGGTCTACAAGATTCGGGTCAAAATGAGTTCCGCTGTTTATCCGCATATCCTCGACCGCTTCCTCAACCGGCCAGGCCTTTTTATACGGGCGGATCGAGGTCAGGGCATCGAATACGTCTACAATTGCCGCGACTCGCCCCTCCATCGGGATCGCTTCGCCGGACAGTTTGCGCGGGTATCCGCTGCCATCCCATTTTTCGTGATGAGTCAGTGCAATTACACGGGCTGTTTCAAGCAGTTCATTGTTCGAGCCCGACAGTATGTCCGCTCCGATAGTGGTGTGTGTCTCCATGATCGCCCGTTCCTCATCCGTCAGTCGGGCAGGTTTCAACATGATCGTGTCGGAAATTCCGATCTTGCCGAGATCATGCATGGGGCTGGCGTATAACATCAAGTCGCAGCGTTCCTTGCTCCAGCCGATCTGTTTGGCCAGCAGAGCCGCGCTGTGACTCATGCGGAGGATATGCCGGCCGGTTTCGTTGTCGCGGTATTCGGATGCGCGCCCCAGGCGCTGAACAATTTCCAGACGGGACTGGATCACCTCGGCGGTGCGTTTGCGAACCATCTCCTCAAGAACCCCCTTCTTGTCAAAGGTGAGCCGAAGTGCCAAATGGGCTTCCAGCAGGTTCCTGACCCTGGCCAAAAGCTCATATCGGTCAAATGGCTTGCTGAGAAAATCCCGGGCGCCCTCGTTGAGAGCCCGCATGAGAAAGTCCCGGCTTCCCTGGGCGGTCAGTACCAGTATCGGGGGCAGCAGCGGATCTTCAAGCTCTTTCAGTTGCGCCATAACCTCGTAACCGTTCATAAACGGCATGTTCAGATCCAGCAGGATCAGGTCGGTCGGTTCGGCGCAATAGGCATCGCGAACCTGTCTCGGATCGGATATTGATACAAGGTTTGTGTAACCCTCGGCCCTCAGCATTTTTTCCAGCAGCTTGAGATTGGCCATTTCGTCGTCAACTATCATGATCCTGCTGTTTTGAGCAGTTTCCACAGGAACATACATTCATAACCTCCAACTCCTGATAATCAGGGAACATTTTTAAAGACACTTACAATCTGCTAGTCTATTTCTTCCGGCTGCAGCGGCAGTTCGAGCCAGAAATCGCTCCCCTTGCCCGGAGTACTGGCAACTCCGACTCTACCGCCCATCGCCTCGATCAGCTTCTTGGTAATAGCAAGACCGATTCCGGTGCCTTCGACCTCGCCCAATTCCTGTCCCAGCCGCTGAAAGGGTTGAAACAGTTCCGGCAAACGTTCCGCAGCAATACCGGCGCCACTGTCCAGAACATGTATGCGGATGTGCCGTTCTCCACACAGCTCGTATTCCAGCCGCACCTGTCCGTTTGAAGAGTTATACTTGACTGCATTACTGAGCAGATTGACAAGTGCCTGTTTCATGCGGATTCGGTCTGCCCGAAGCAGACACCCGGAATCGGTGGGAACCATGAAACAGATTCCACGGCTGGCGGCCAGCGGCTGGGTCAAGGCCAGGCATTCATTTACAAGTTCATCCAGGCTGACCGATGTGATTTTCAGTGACGGACAACCTGATTCGATTTTCGCCAAATCCAGCACTTCATTAACCAGGTCCAGCAGATGACGTCCGGCGTTGGTAATTTCCATTACGGAATCATACTGGTCCGGGTTGAGTGCCGGATCAGCCTCCAGGAGCTGACCAAAGCCAAGAATCGCGTTCAGCGGGGTCTTCAGCTCGTGGGTCATATTGGAAAGAAACCTGGATTTTGCCCTGTTGGCTGACTGGGCCTCGTCTCTGGCTGCTATCAGCCCGGCTTCCATAGCCTTGCGGCTGGTCAGATCGTGGAAGACCGCCACCGCGCCCCAGCCTGCATCCATGGAGCCGATCGGGCTGACCGACAGGCTGACCGGCAGCGGAGTGCCGTCATTTCGAAAAAGGTAAATGTCGTCGGTTTTACGGGAAATACCATCTCTAAGTGTGTTTATCACAGGACATTCCATCTCAGTCGCCTGGCTATTACGATCAAATGTGCATCGAAAGAGCTGGTGTGAATCCTTTCCCAAAACCTGCTCCTGGTCATATCCAAGCATGGCCAGAGCGGCCGGATTGATGAAGGTGCATGTCCCGGAATGATCCACGCCGAGCACTCCTTCGCCCAGAGCTTCAAGCAGCGCCTGGGTCCGCACCAATTCCTGCTCCAGCTGTTCATGAGCCTGTTTCAACTCCGTGATGTCTGTTCGTATCGAGATATAGCGCCAGGGCTGTCCCTGTTCGTCCAAGATCGGCACGATGGTAGCTTCAACCCAATAGTAACCGCCGTCCTTCTTCCGGTTGCAGACGGTTCCCTGCCAGACGTTACCTGAGGTGATTGTTGCCCACATCTCACGATAGAGGGAGTCGGGATGGATACCGGATTTTACAATGCGGTGGTTCTTGCCGATCAGCTCTTCGCGGCTGTAACCGCTGATTGAGCAGAATGTGTCATTAGCCTCGACAATAGTGCCAAACTTGTCGGTTGCGCTGACTATGGCATGTTTGTCGATCGCAAGGCGTAACTGGTCATATCGGCTGTTATCCAGGGTCAGAGCACGGGCCGGATGATTCCGCGCTTTGCCATTAAGATCATTATGCATTGAATCGACCTTCCAAAAGATTGTTACAGGAAATGTGGCCGGCAGTGTATTTAACGCAGACATATGGGCTGATTATACCACACTGTGAGCTTTCCCAAATGAAATGGCGGAATTATTGAGTGATTGTCATTGATTATTATGGATGGTTGTCTGCGGGCAAACAAGACCTTTTAGGTCTTTTATTATGCATAACCTTGTAAAAACATCAAACTAAAAAATGACAAAAGCGAAATAAATTTTAAATTAGTTTGAGTTATCGAATGGTTAGGAAAGATGGGATCGAAATGCAGATAACCCTCGGAAAGGGAGCTTGATGGCAGATAAAGCATTTTGTACAGATACGCTGCCATGCCATGTTAGCGCATAATCACAAACCGCTCTATCTGCAACTGACCTCGCCAAGAATAAAGTATGGTTACTTGACGAACTTCATGGATGCGGAATTCATGCAGTAACGTAACCCGGTAGGTTGAGGGCCGTCGTCGAACACGTGTCCCAGATGAGCGTCACATCGGCTGCAGAGAACCTCGGTCCTCTTCATGAACAAACTGTTATCGGCTTTCAGGGCAACATTTTCAGGGGCGATCGGTTGCCAGAAACTGGGCCAGCCGGTACCGGATTCAAACTTGTGTTCCGAACTGAACAGGTCGTTGTCGCAACAGATGCACTTGTAAATTCCCTTTTCGTGATTGTTATAGGTAGCGCCGCTGAAAGCCCGCTCGGTGCCTTTCTCGCGGGTGACATGGTACTGCTCTGGTGTCAGCTGTGCGCGCCATTCGGCGTCACTTTTAATGACTTTGTCGCTCATAAAAAAATCCTTTTTGTCCGAGGAATAAAGCCGGATTCGAGATGTTGCCGCCCGGTTGGAATCTGTGGATATGGCGGCAGCCGTTTGAGTTTTCCCGTTTCTGTTGCAGGCTGTAATCAATGTGAACAAGCCACCTATAAGAAACAATCTTCGTGTAATCATGATCAACCTCCTGTTGAGCGTCCTTGCCTGGCGCAATCGACTTGATGCATTTCCTCCAATCCGGATCGGATTTTATAGAAAAGACCGGCAATGAGCTTTGCACCGTACAATCCGGTGAACTGTTTATTAATGCAAGGTAAGTACATTTTACACCTCTTAATACGAATCGGCCATTAATGATTGGGGATTGGAAAGCATGGATTACATTTTTGACATATTACTCTCCTCGCGCGGACCACGCCCCGGCTACAATCCCCAGCATCACCAGCAGGCAGCCGCACAGTTGCGTTAAAGACAGTGGTTGATTGAGCACAAGCGCCGAAAGCGCTACTGCACTGGCCGGCATCGCGGCGGTGGAGATTCCGGCGGTCACACCGCTTACAGAGCCGACCGCTCCGGTCCAGAGGATGTAGGCCGCCACGGTGGCAACGGCGCCGTAATAGAGGATCGCCGCCACATCGGTGGTTGTCGGCGCCACCGGATGGCGCAAAAGGTCAACCAGCGCCATAGGCAGCACCGCCAGCAGGGCGCAGAAAACCAGCACCACCGTATTGGTGGTGGCGGGCACCGTGGCGGCAATGCGCTTGCGCCAGATGGAAAACAGCCCCTCGCTGACTACCGCTCCGAATATCAACGCCATTCCCCACGAAAAACCGCCGCTCTGCACCCCGCCCCTGTCCGCCAGCGCAATCCCGGTAGCTCCGGTGATGGTGCATAACAGGCAAACTCCGGAAAGCGCCGTAGGTCTTTCACCCATCATCAGCCAGGAAAGGATCGTGAGCACCGCCGGGGACGTGCCGGTGATGATCCCGGCCTGGGCCGCTCCGACCGTGCGCAGCCCGTGCAGCATCAAGACCCGGAACAGCACGATACCGAAGAACCCCTGCAGGAAAAGATAGAGCCACTCCCTCGTTTCCAGAGCGCAAATCTCCGAACGTTTTTGCCAGGCATAGGGCAGCAGCACGACCAACGCCACCATCAGCGTGGCGGCCGTGGTCAGAAATACCGGCAACGTGTTTGCCAAGCCCTTGCCTACAACCACCGAACTTCCGGCCAGCGCCATGGCTGCCACCAGTTGCGCCGTCGCTGTACAATTGCTTCGCTGTGACATGATCATATCTCCCTGCTTGACCATACGACAACAAAGTGGTTTGATACAGAGCCAGTTATAAACTTTCTTGTGGGACCACTTTAGTGACTCGGAACTTACCTTTTACCTGAAGTCATCAAGGGGAAGTTTGACAGGAACTATTTTGGCTTCACTGTCTATAGACGCCTTGACATGGCGTCTAAGCCAAACCAGAACATCATCCACATAAGTGAATACCACAGGGATCACCAGCAAACTCAGAAGGGTCGAAGTCACCAGACCGCCAATCACAGAAATAGCCATAGGCCCTCTGAAACTGGGGTCGGCCGCCCCAAATCCTAAAGCGATCGGCAACATCCCGGCAGCCATGGCAATCGTGGTCATCAGGATGGGACGGGAGCGTTTATGGCAGGCGTCCATAAGGGCGTCCAGACGGCTCATGCCACGCTCCCTCCTTGCCATGATGGCATATTCCACAAGCAGGATGGAGTTTTTTGTAACGATGCCCATCAGCATCAGCAAGCCCATAATGGACGACAAAGAGAAACTGGCGCCAGTGATCAGCAGCGCCAGGAAAGCGCCACCAACACTGAGTGGCAGTGCGGCCAGGATCGTGGCAGGTTGCAGGAAGTCATGGAAGAGCAGGACCAGCACGACATAAATACACAGAATACCGGCAGCCATCGCCAGTCCAAAACTGCCAAATAGCTCGCCCATTCTTTCGGCTTCGCCCGACGCCATCTGGGTGACGCCGCCAGGCAATGACTTTAATGAAGGCAGTAGATTTGCCTCGGCCATCACCTCACCGATACTGCGTCCTCCCAATTCTACATTTATGGTAGCCTGGCGTTGCCGATCCCGCCGTACAATCTGGCTAGGTCCGTCGCTTACCCGTATCTCCGCCAAATTATTAAGGGCCACCAGACCATTGCTACCCTCTACGCGGATTTGACCAATAGAGTCTATGTCCTGGCGAACGGTGTTGGCCAGGCGCACTCGGACGTCGATTTGGCGCTGAGGCAGGTTCAGTTTTCCTAAACTGGTCAAATAGTCCCCATAGGTAGCGACCCGTACCGCATTGGCCAGGGCCGTGCTGGTAACGCCAAGGTCGGCGGCACGGGCATAATCCGGTTTGATCTGGATTTCCGGCCGTTGCAGGCTTGCACTGGATGTTACTGAACCAATGCCGTTAAGGGTTCGTAGATCGCGCTCAACAGCTTTACTGGCAGTTGCGAGGAGCGTGGGGTTATCGCTTGCCAGCATAATCTGTAAAGATTCTCCATTATTGCCGCTACCGAGTTTCACGCGTACACCGGGAAGCGGCGCAAGAGCCTGGCGGATTTCCTTTTCGATTTGAGCCTGCTTGTAACTGCGCTCGGTTCGGGGCGTCAGATTCAAGACCAGGGTTGCCATTCGGACATCGCTGGTTGCCGTACCGACGGTACTGAATATCTCTTTCACATCCTTGACCTGCCTTAACAGTTGAATAGCTTGATCAGTGATTCGCCGCGTGTCATCCAGGCGGCTTCCTGGTGGAAGTTCCAGCGTAACCTGGGTCTGACTTTGATCGCCGACGGGTACGAACCCGGTGGGCAGCAGCGGAATCAGCGCCAGAGATCCAAGAACGAAGCCTACTGCCGCTGCCACAGTAATCTTGCGATGCTCCTGGCACCAGCGTGCCCATCCGAGGTAGCGCTTCATCAGCCAGCCGTCCTGCTCCTCGGGATGGTTTCCCTTGAGCATGTGGGCAGCCATCATGGGAGTCAACAAGCGAGCTACCATCAGCGAAGCCAATACCGCTACTGCGGCCGTAACGCCGAACTGGCGGAAGAACTTGCCGGCGATCCCACCCATGAATGCCGTCGGCAGAAAGACCGCCACCAGGGAAAACGTCGTGGCGATCACCGCTAGGCCAATCTCGTTGGATGCATCGGTAGCGGCATCGATCGGGGACTTGCCCATGCGCAGGTGACGTACTATGTTCTCCACCTCCACAATGGCATCATCCACCAGGATGCCAATAACCAGAGAAAGAGAGAGCAGAGTCACCATATTAATGGTGAACCCCATCAAATACATCGCCCCGAAAGTGGGGATGATTGACAAAGGCAAGGCCGTGGCTGAAACCAACGTGGCTCGCCAGTCCCGCAAGAACCAGAACACTACCAGCACGGCCAGTATTGCCCCTTCGTACAGAAGGTTCATGGAGCCTTCATAGCTATCCTTGATGGGTCGAACCATGTTGTAGGCTTCCTTGAAAGTTACCTGGGGATAGCGCTCCTTGACTTTGGCAATTCCCGCTTTAACGGCCTCGGCGACAGCGATTTCACCGGCCCCTTTGGTACGCGTGATCTGGAAAGCTATCACCTGCTTACCATCGAACAGTGCATACGAAGACCGTTCAGCATGGGTATCACGTACCTGGGCAATCTGCTCAAGCCGAACATGGCGCCCATCGCCGAGTGAAATTGGCAAAGCGGCAATCTCGGCGGTTGTATCGACAGCACCCAGCGTGCGCATGGACTGATTCTGGCTGCCGACTCGGCCTTCGCCGCCCGACAAATCCTTCTGGACGGCACTTAACTGGGCAGATGCGGTGGCTGGGGTGACACCGAAGCCATTAAGTTTGGCGGGGTCCAGTTCCACCAGTACTTCACGATCAACACCCCCCACGCGCTTGAAATCGCCCACGCTCGGGATGGATCTCATTGCCTTGGCCACCTCGTTATCAACAAACCAGGAGAGCTCGGATTCGGACATGCGATCGGACTGGACCGTATAGGTGACAATAGCCCCACCGCTTGTGGTGACCTTGGCAACTGTGGGTGACAGCATGGCTGCCGGCAGTTTGCCTTTAATGCTGTCTACTGCGTTGCGTACCTGATTCAGTGCTTCCTCGCTGTTCTTTTCCAGTTCGAATTCAATGTTTATCGAAACGATGCCATCGGTGATCGTAGTGCTCATATGCTGCACACCCGACAAGGTAGCAATTTGATCCTCGAGCTTACGGGCGACTTCGGTCTCCAACTGGCTGGGTGCGGCACCCTCAAGGGATGCATTGACCACAATAATCGGAAACTCCATGTCCGGGAGATTCTGGACGCCGAGTTTGATGAAGCCGAAGATCCCCAGAAAGGTCAGGACCACAAACAGAAGAACGGCCGGTACAGGGTTGCGTATAGACCAGGCAGAAATATTCATGCTGCCTCCTTGGAAGAAACGATTCGAACGCTGTCACCATCATTTAGAAAGGCGCCGCCACTCGGGACGATTGGTGTGCTCTGTGCAATACCGGTGACTATTTCGATGCGGTTGTCCCGGGTCCGCCCAGTGACCACCTCCCTTTGAATCACAACGTTGCGCACCGAATCCACTTCAAAGACATAGCTGCGCCCATCCCGCAAGACAATGGCGCTGTTGGGAACCGTCAAGGCCGCCTGCTGCCCCAAATCGATTCGGCCTGTCACATAGGCCCCGGCGCGGATGCGGGTCTGGACCGGCAACTCGATGTATGCGAATGCCGTCCGCGTTTTGCTATCCAGGGTGGGCGACAACTGGCGCACCTGGCCCTCGACAGTGGCCCCGCCGGGAAGGGTGACAGTTGCCATTTGACCCTTTTTCAGCTGAGCAAGCTGATTGGCATCCACCTCAGCCCGCCATTCCACACGTTCTTCCCGCACCATCCGGAACAATTCACTACCACTGGCGACATCCATTCCAAGGGTGGCGGCACGGGATGAGATGACACCGCTATCGACGGCTAGGATGCGGGTCTGCTTCAGCTTGATGCGAGCGGCCGAAAGGGATGCTTCGGCGGAAGCCAAGTCGGCCTTGGCAGTCTGTTCCGCAATCTCGTACTGCTCGATCTGCTGGCCGGACAGAGCACCACTCTCCTTGACTGCATGTCCCCGGCGCACGTTAGCCTGAGCCTCGCGCAGGCTTGCACGGGCAGAAGCGGTCACCGCCTCGGCCTTCTGCAGTTCCGCTTTTACCGTTTCGCTGTTCAGCTCTGCCAGCAATTGGCCCCGTTTTACCCGGCTACCGATATCGGCGTGCAGAGCAACAATGCGCAACCCTCCCGTCTCGGCACTGATGGTGGCCTCCTGCCAAGCGGCCAAGGCTCCGTTGGCGGTCAATGTCAGAGGCCAGGTTTCCTGGCTCGGCTGCACGACCCTCACGGCCAAGCTCGGGCGAACCGTCGCGGCTTTATCCTCCGCCGCCTTAACCTGTCCAATCCTTGTCGTGGCGCATAAAGCTCCAACGATGGCAATAGTGGCAAATAATATGATGAAAATTATGCGTTTCTTATATTTCATTGTGTGCTCCTGTTGAATTAGTGCTCGGAAATACCTGCCAGCCGCCCCCCAGGGCCTTGTACAACGCGATTCCGTGCAAAACCCGGTCACGTTGAACTGCGATGGCGTTTTGTTCTGCCTGGAGAGCATTTCGACTGGCTACTTCAAGTAAGAGCAGGCTGATTCCTCCTGCCCGCCAGTTCTGGCGAGCGCTTTCGTAATAGCGCCGGTAATCGCGGGCGCTATTGGACAAGTCCTCGCTTCGCCGGTTGGCGGCATCGAGCCTGACAAGGCTCTGCTCGGTTTCCTTAACCGCACTCCTGACCGCGGACTGATAAATAGCTAAGGCTGATTCATAATCAGCTTGGGCTCTGGCGACCTGGGCACGAAGTGCACCACCTTTGAAGAGTGGGACAGTCAGAGAGGGGCCGAAGGACCATAAACTGGCCCCTGAAGC
>Ga0209212_1000322_pt1 | contig 96751 bp, 57 predicted proteins | sample RifGroC2_FD_183996 | JGI IMG/M metagenome (GOLD analysis project Ga0209212, IMG submission 183996) | Groundwater microbial communities from Rifle, Colorado, USA - Groundwater C2 (SPAdes) (version 2) | ecosystem: Environmental > Aquatic > Deep subsurface > Groundwater | place: Rifle, Colorado... | reverse complement strand
TTTAGGAGGCGACCGCCCCAGTCAAACTACCCACCAGGCACTGTTCCCCCTCTGGTAAGAGAAGAGAAAATGCATAGCAAGAATTATACTAAGCGTTCGCAAATTATATTTTACTATAATTTGAGTAGTCACTATTCAGAAAAGGATCCAATAAAATTGATCTTTCTAACGTTGTGACGATAAAAGTTTCGCTTACTATTTTCTTGCTAATTTTTTTCCAACCTCTTAACAGAGGAGGGTTAGAATTAAAACTTTGATAGAGTGGTATTCCACTGTCGACTCCACTCGGACCGGAATCCGAACTTCAAAGTCTCCCACCTATTCTCGGCAACCAAAATCTCAATCCAATACCAAGTTGTAGTAAAGCTCCACGGGGTCTTTTCGTCTTGCTGTAGGTCGACAGCATCTTCACTGTCATTGCGATTTCACCGGGTCCTTCGTTGAGACAGTTCCCAAGTCGTTACACCTTTCATGCGGGTCAGAATTTACCTGACAAGGAATTTCGCTCTATTATGTTATCTTTACGTCGCCGTAAAGTACGGACTCTATCTTATCCCAATAACAATCAGGACATTAGCGTTTGGTCTCTGAGGATTCTAAGAAACGCGAAGATTTTTTATGATTCATTTTTTCAATCATTTTTGCAATTTTCTTGATTCCTGAAAACTTTTGATGTTCGTTTTCGTTCATCAATGCAATAATTTTTGAGAAAATTTTAAAATCTTCTTTTTTAGCTGTTTTTAATTGGTTTTTTACAAAAAATGGAATAATCTTTTCAGATAATTCAACTCTTGATCTCACGCAATAGCGATAGATATTCTCTTTATGATTATCATATCGATTATTTACAAAAATCTTTCCGCATCCGAAAAACTTTTCCAAAATGCTTAATGAATTTTTGCTTTTCTCTCCTTGCGTGACCACGAATTCAGGAAACACTTGCCACCCAAACTTTGTGGTTGCATTCTTGATAATACTGACTGAAAAACAGCCTTCACCATCAACGAAACCAACTAACCAACCTTCATTTCTTAGCCTTTCCTGCTGATTGTCTGCACTGGATGCATTTTTACTTGGCATATTTGTTTTTTCACAGAATTAAATCTATGGAACAATTATACCATAGTAGCACCAGATACACCAGATTTTCCAGCATATAGCTAATTTACATTTTACATTTCTGCAAAATAGGCGTCTACTTTTCCTTTTTGTAACTTTCTTTTCAATTGAACATATTTACCCACTAGTAATCGTCCCAGTTATTCTGAAATCTCCGAAGAAATTCCAGAACCTTAGGACGATTATAGTTATCGCCGACGTTCACTGGCGCTTCAAGGAATAGCTCTCACCACCCCCCTTAACGTTCCAGCACTGGTCAGGTGTCAGCCCCTATACTTCCCCTTACGGGTTTGCAGAGACCTGTGTTTTTGGTAAACAGTCGCTTGGGAAATTTTCACTGCGTCCTACTCTTGCGAGCAGGAAAGACATTTCGCGAACTTACGTCTAGTTTTTTTGCCGAGTTCCTTAACGAAGGTTCTCCCGTTCACCTTAGGCTACTCGCCTCGTCTACCTGTGTCGGTTTTTGGTACGGATACAATATTATTAGCCTTAGAAGCTTTTCCTGGTACCCTGCTTTGTTTCCTCTACCCAACCGTAGTTGAGCATTGAGCCATAGCTTGGATTTGTGCCTCGCGGATTTGCCTACGAAGCGTCCTTACTATGTCTACACCAATCCATTAAGGCGCGAAACATACTAAAATACGTCACTCCATCGAATAATATTATAGTGCAGGAATATTAACCTGCTGTCCATCGACTACGCTTTTCAGCCTCGCCTTAGGACCGACTAACCCTGGGATGATCAACATTGCCCAGGAAACCTTAGACTTACGGTGTGTACGGATTTCACGTACATTGTGGTTACTCATGCCAACATTCTCACTTCCATAAAATCCACGATGGGTCGCCCCTTTCGCTTCAGCTCATATGGAACGCTCTCCTACCGCTCCGATAAATCGGAGCCCGTGTCTTCGGTACTATACTTAGCCCCGGTACATTTTCGGCGCAAAGTCTCTAGTCTAGTGAGCTGTTACGCACTCTTTAAAGGATGGCTGCTTCTAAGCCAACCTCCTAGATGTTTAAGAAACTTCACTTCCTTTTCCACTTAGTATAGATTTGGGGACCTTAGACGACGATCTGGGCTGTTTCCCTTTTGAGTTCCGACCTTAGCGCCGGAATTCTGACTGCCATGGTACGCATCTTCAAGAATTCGGAGTTTGGTTGAAAACCCTACGGCGAACCGCGAATTCTCATCCAGTAGCTCTACCTCTTGGATGTAATGTCATGACGCTAGCCCTCAAGCTATTTCGGAGAGAACCAGCTATTGCCGAGCTCGATTGGAATTTCTCCCCTACACACAAGTCATCCCCGAGTGTTGCACGGCTCGTGGGTTCGGGCCTCCCCTTGGTATTACCCAAGGTTCACCCTGCTCATATGTAGCTCGCCCGGCTTCGGGTCTAATCCATGCGACGAACGCCCTATTCAGGCTCGCTTTCACTACGCCTCCGGAGTGTTTGCTCCTTAGGCAAGCCGCATAAAATTAACTCGTTGGCTCGTTCTGCAAAAAGCACGCTGTCACGGTTGCAAGCAACCGCTCCAACTCTACGTTAGTATATGGTTTCAGTTCTATTTCACCTCCCTCATCGGGATGCTTTTCACCTTTCCCTCACGGTACTAGTTCGCTATCGATCTGAAATAATATTTAGTCTTGGAAGAGTAGTACTCCCAGATTCAGACAGGATTTCTCTGGTCCCGCCTTACTTGAGGATAATTGCATCTAATGTAAATGATTTTCGCATACGGGACTATTACCCGCTGTGGTTACACTTTCCAGAGTATTTTGCTAATGATTTACATCTGACCCCTGTCAACAGAGTCCAATTACCTCGCAACCCCGTGCCCGAAGGCACGGTTTAGACTTTTCCCCGTTCGCTCGCCACTACTTGGGGAATCACATATTGTTTTCTATTCCTCCTGGTACTAAGATGTTTCAATTCCCAGGGTTCGCTCCGTAAACCTATGAATTCAGTTTACGGTTTCCAGTAAAAACTGGAAGGGTTGCCCCATTCGGAGGCCCCCGGATCAAAGCTTGCTTAACAGCTCCCCGAGGATTATCGCAGCCAGCTGCGTCCTTCATCGCTTATTTCAGTCAAGGCATCCACCATATACGTTAAGTAACCTTTCTTTATTTAACGGTTAGCAGTTAACAATCACTTAATATGAGACCACTCTCACTTTACCCATTTTTGCAAATGAGAAATTGTTAACGCTATTTTGAACAAACATTTCAAACTCTTTGAAATCGTTTTTGATGTGATATATGCAGCAAGCATATATGCACGACCTACTTATTGACTAATTGTGATGGCTGCGCCCAATGTATCTTTCCGCTAATCAAAATACACCACACGTATTCACAATAGACCATAATTGTTAAGTTGCTAATAATGCGGAAAATCTTGTCATATAGCATGGATCATAGATCATGGAACATGAAATTCATTCAGCACTATTTACAAATTCATCCTTCGGATATATATTGCTTTTAGCAAAATCAAAGATTTTGATAAGCAATTAAAAAAACTCACTTGGTAGTGAATTTTCGAGGCACACATAAAAGAGGTCCCGAACTCACCCGCTAAATTTTTGTCTGTTACTTTTCAAATTTTATATTGAAATATTTTTTAGACGTAAATTCATTCTAGCAGAATCAAAATATGTGTCAAGTGTTTTATCATATAACATATAACATATAACATATAACATTATTTTTTGCTTTATTTAAAGCAAAAAATAAACTAGATAAAAAAAATATTACACTTACAAAAGTGTAATATTCTCAAAAGATATAAACAATGTTTTTGTGTTATCTTTTTTCTGTGATATCTTCTCTAATTTTTTTAAGAATAAGAGCTGCTTCTTCACGTCCTCCAAGACCAAAAGCCAGGCCGATTGCTAAAGAAAGTGCGGAAATAAATCCAATGAAAATAGCATTTACAAGTGAAGTTGCAATTCCTAGTTGAATAAGTGCTGCTAAGAGTCCAAAAACTACAATAGCCCATTTTATAATCGTTGCAAGGAGTCCTGCATTCATAACTCCAGCAGCTTTCGTACTACTTCTAACAATAGTATAAACCAAATTACCAAGCAAAAATGCAATCGTCAAAATGATAGTTGCAACAACGACGTTTGGAAGATATGAGATAATACTGTTTAAAAATTTTGTAACTTCAGCCAACCCAAGAATATCAGTTGCTGCCATTAAAAACACCAACACCAAGAACCATTGCACAAGTTTCCCCAAAAATTCTGAAAAGCTAGTGGTTATACCATGATTCTTCAAACTCTCCCCTATGCTTAATCTTTCAATTGCCTGATCAATGCGAAGTGCTCTAACTATTCTTTCTATAACCTTACCAACTATAGATGCGATAATAAGACCCAACAAGAAAACCAAAAGTGCACCAATAAGCGTCGGAACAAAAACAATAAACCTAACCCAAAGATCAATGAGAGATGTCGCGATTGCCTGCCCCCACGTTTGTACTGGATTCATATTTTTATTTTTTAAAAAAATTATTAATTATTGTGGAAGAGTTTGAGTTGTTGCACCGTCAGTAGGTTGTGGAGCAGAGATTTCCTCGACGACTGGTGTAGGCTCAGGAACAACTTCGGTATTTAAGTTCTCTGGTTTGTTTTCAATGCCGGCTGCGATATTGCTGATCATTTTTTGAATCTTGTCACGCACATCTTTATTACTGTCAGCAGGTAATAATTCTAATACTTTTCTATACTGCGCGCTGGCATCAGAATTTCTATTTGTTTTTTCATAAAGAGTTCCTAGTGAAAAATGAGTGTTAATTTCCTTATCATTCTTGCTCAAAATATTTTTATAAATTGTTTCCGCAATTTTATTATCCTCGTCATTACCACGAGCTTGATGGATGCGTGCAGTGTTGTAAACATAATTTAAATTATTTTGTTCCAGCACTGCAGCTTGTTCAATTGATTTTATTGCACCATCCAAATCATTCAAGGCTTCCTGCGTTAAAGCAAACTGGTAATGCGCGACAGCTAAATCATTTTTCTCATCAATGGCTTTTTGAAATGATTTTTTTGCCTGTTCAATTAATTCATTAGCTTCTTCAGGAGTCTTTTTTGTAGATGCTTGAGACATTTGAATTTGTCCAATCTTCACAAAATATGCAGGATTGTGAGGTTCAAGCTCAAGAGCTTTTTTGTAATTATCTTGAGACAATGCAAATGAATCAGCAACATACAAACCAGAATTTTCATAAATTTGAGCAAGCGCTTCAACTGCCGCGACATCTTTAGGTGAAAGATTCTTGGCTTGATTTACTGAAGAAATTGAATTATTCAAATAATCTTGAATAAGCCCCAAATTACGTTCACCTTCTCCTTTTAACGTTTCTTCATTTGCTAAACTCATTAATTCCTGTCCGAGTAAGATATAGTACCGACTTTCTTTATTGTTCAGAGAAATAGCTCCTGCCAATTTTGCGACACTGCCATCAGCAGTAATTTTTTGAGCTCGCATCGCACTTGCGGCGCGCATATCAGCCGCATAAATTTTTCCCACAAAGATAAACAAAAATACCACACCAGCACTGACAACCATAAACACAAAAGCCAAGGCCAGTGCATATTTAGGAGAAGCTTTAAGCGACAACGTAAGGTGATTTTCTTCGGAATCACTTTCGAAAAGCAGCATTGCCACTGCTAAAGAGATAAATAAAATTCCTAAAATAATCACCGATCCTTCTATTTTTCCTAAAAATGCATTCACCAACACTACCAGTGAAGCAGAAAAAAGTCCCAATGAATAAAGTTTATTTTTCTGTTTATTAATACTCAGGAGATAAACTCCAATACTTATAAATGTCAGCACAAGCAAAATCAAGGTGATTGTTCCAATAATTCCAATAGTTGAAAGCGCTTCAAAGAAAACACCAGCTCCTTGAAAAAATCGCAGATTGTAATATGGATTCAAGTTGAAACTTTGCGGTTTATGCAAAGAAAAATCATATCCATAGGTCGCTGGACCGCTACCAACCAATAAATTATCCTTCACTGAATTTTTGGTTATCTCCCAAGAAAGTTCACGTGCAGGACTGACTTCTACAGGAAGTTTAACGCGCGCAATTGAGTTTGAACCAATAATAAGGATTGTCAAAATTGCCACAAATGTTGCCATCGGAAGCCAAGTCCAATTTTCTTTCGGTCTAACAATCTGAGCTAAAATATAAATCAAGAAAAAACTGACTCCCGCAAGAACGCCCAGCCATGTGACAAAAGAATATAACATTAGCAAGACAAACAGATTTAAAATTAAGGTAGCAAACAGCACACTAACTGAAGCAACTTTCTTGACACCTTTGGTTTCAACATTCTCCAAAGAAAATATTTTCAAAATAAAAACAAGGATAAATGGAATCATTGCCCCTAAAAATATCCCCATTCCCGTGATTGATCCCAGCGGACTAAGTGGCACAAATTGACTGAATTTTTCCGGGATCATAGACACACCCAAAAGATTAAGCGCCATCCAAACAGCCAAAATAAAATTTGCCGCAATCAAAAAACTGCTAACCAACGCGAATCTTTTTTTATTAAAATGACTAACGATTAAATAATAAACGACAACCAAGGCAGTCACATTCATAAATCCGCGCGATGGATCTCCGAAATATCCCCAAAAACTGTGCCATCGGTCAACTGAAAAAAACAATGATACCGCGTAAGCCAACCAGAAAAGAACAATTGGGATGTCCAGCGGAGTTTTTTTGATTTTCATTTCACCCGTAATCACACCTTTCGAAACCCAGGCAACCAAGGCAATCAAAAGCCAAGCATAAAAATAAATCTGTTTTTCAAATGAAATTCCTTGCAAAGTAAGACCTGTGAAAAAAAGTGGAATACCAAAAAAGAGTGCGACCAAACTAATAGTGATAATGCTATCCAAAAAACCAATCATTCTTGGTTGTTGCGGATCTGTTTTTTCCGACTGTGGCTGCTCTTTTTTCTCACTAAACATACTCTTAAAGTGCGTGCCGCTAGAAATTGAAACATTCGCCGCTTCCTTTCGAAACTCATCATTGTTTGGAGCATTTTTTGCTGGAACTTCAGAAACACCTTCATTTCCACTTTTTTGGCTTGATTGAATTTGAATATTCATAATACTTTAAAATTGATATTAACTTTTTTAATATATATCAATTTTAACCCTTTTTGAGAAAAAAGACAATGCGTATGGGTATATATAAGAGGGCATGGTAGAGACGCAAAATCTGTCAGGCATTGTAGAGACGCAAAATTTTGCGTCTCTACCGGGTTATCTATATCCAAACATTTTCAATATTATTCCGGTCACGTTCCCACATTTCAGGGTTTGTTTGGATATATTCACGAATTTTATTCAATGACTCATCATTTCTGATGACGTGATCGTAAAATCGAGGTTGCCAGGTAAAATTCAAATCGTTAATTGTTGCATATTTTTTAACACCAATTTTAAACCCACGAATAATGGATGCCAGATTTTTTGATTGTGATCCAAATTTATTTTGTGGACACGGTAGAGACGCAAAATCTGTCAGGCATTGTAGAGACGCAAAATTTTGCGTCTCTACGCATTGTTGAATATTATTCCAATTTATTTCAATAACAACATGCACGTGATTTGGCATGACCACAAATTCAGATGCGTTCGCATGTGGAAAATGTTGTGGGATTTCTTGCAAACAATTTTCTGCGATTTTTCCAATCTCATTCAAAATCATTTTTCCATCGATAATTTCTCCAAAAAATTCTTCGCGGTTTTTTGTGCAGATCGTGACGAAATACATTCCGTTTTGCGCGTAATCATAATTTTGCAAACGGGATGATTGGATGCGGTATTTGTTTTTGAATTTTTCCGGCATGGGTTTTTTGTCGGGCACGGTAGAGACGCGATTAATCGCGTCTCTACGGGTTTGGTTTATTTTCTAATTGTTGTTGTGCCGGTTTCTCTGACTTCAACTTGTCCGAAATGATAAAGTTGCCCAATTTCATTGGCGGAAAGGGCGCGGTTGTAGATGCGGACATCGTCGATTTTACCATTAAATGTTCGATCTCCTGCAACATTATTTCCAATTGTCATTGCTGTAGAACCTGAGCCAACTACCCCAGTCTTGGCTGCGCTAGCAACAGAAACTCCATCCAGATAAATTGAAACATTCGCTCCATCATACACGCAATCAACATGATGCCAGCTATTGTATTTTCCAGAAAGCGGACTAGTTGTGCTTCCAACAGCTGTCACGCCAATATCACATTCAAGATTATTACCAACAAACAAAAAATTATATGAGCTGCCATTTCCTTTTTCAATAATACGACCAAAGCTAGTTCCTATTCCACTTGTTCTTGGATTTATCCAAGCGCTCAAAGTAAGTTGCGACATACCATCCAAATTATCTTTATCTGGAACTGTTACTACATTAGTCGCCACGCTAAAATCTGTTCCCTGTCCCAACTTCCCAATCGCTTTGGTTGCACCGGAAATTGTGCCGTTATTATTATTTCCAGAAGTGTCTTTGGCAGTTGTGCCGGAAATATCTTTGCCGTCAAAGGTCCAATGCCCGACGAGACCAGCGTCAAGATTAGGCGATGAAATTTGAGATTGCTGCACAACTTCAGAAAATTCATCAGCGCCGATGTCCCAATCTCCAGCGCGACCTTGCCCGTCAATATCCTCGCCAAAATGCAAATACGAATCAGCTTGTAAATTTAAACCTGTTTTTCTAGCTACAGTATCAGAAACTGAAAGATGGAAATCCTTATTGGCAGCATCAACAAAAGCTACTGTGGTTGAATTTTTTGAGTTAGCGCCAGGAGCATCAGCAGCGAGGTCGGAGATGTTGTAATCAGACCCAGCTAAAAATGTACCCTTATACCCATCCGTTGAACCTTGCACAATATTATTTTTTGCCACAATAGAGGATCCGGCTAAATCATAAATTCCAGCATTTGTTCCCCCATAAACAGTGTTATTGTAAGCATACAATGTTTTACCTGCACCATCATAATATCGACAAATTCCTGCACTTCCTCCATAAACAATATTATTATAAACATAAGCAGACTTGGGAGTCGTACTTTGCCCATCAATTCTAATACCATAACTTGCCCCATAAGAAGATTTGATAATTGAATTTGAAATTTTTACAGCATTAGGCCCGCTTGAAACATACACGCCATCATTACCTATATTAAATTGCAAGCCATCAGCCACAAGATACGATGAATTCAACTGGAAAGAACCGTTCACATCTATTCTAAATTTAGTATCGTCCCATTTTCCCTGATGTCTTTGGTTTGTATTTGATTCTGTTGTTGTGCTGACTGGGGTATAAATCTTGATATAATTCGCAGGACTTGTTGTATATGCTGATATTATTAAATTTGTATTATTCACACTACCATCGTTATAACAAGGTAGGTTTAATTGATAATTTCCTGTTACTAAATTTGAAGTGTTTAGATAATTCACGCCAGCCGCATAATTAATGCCATTTCCAATGGCGTAATTAATTAAATTGAAGGTGTGTGCAATTGAATTAACAGTTTGCCCAGTGACATTGGTGGGAGTTGCGCCTGTTGCGGTGATGAGTTTCCACTGCGATGTCGAAATTTTTTCTGAAATATACGCAACTGATGTTGTGTTGTATGTAACTTTATCACCCACTCCCATGTTCGTCGCAGTCTGCGCCTCGGAAAAAGTCGCAATGCCCGATGCGATAGTCACCGTTGGTGTGCCGGTTTTATGATCGGTAGTATTTTGCCCGACGGAATAATAAATTGCGGTTGCGGCTTCATCAGCGCCGATATCCCATATTGTACTTGAAGACGATGGGCGTGTTTGTCCATCGATATCATTGGTGAATGCAAGATTAATATCCGCTGATAAGTCAGCGCCGGAATTTTTCGCAGCAGTGTCACTAGTGCTTAAGTGGAAATCTTTATTGGCAGGATCAGCAAAAGCGACGGTGGTGGAATTTTTAGAATTGGCACCAGGTGCATCGGCGACAAGATCGGAAATATTATAGTTTGAAGATGGGTGAAAATTAGAACTAGTAAAACCATCGATACAATTTTGAGCAATATTATTCTTTAAAATAGTGTCCATGTACCCATTAGTATAATATCCGACAATTGCATCTTTGACCGTATTATTGTAAACAACAGCACGCAAAACATCGCCACCTGCATTTCCACCAATACCTTTTTTAAAGCCGTAAATGATATTATTCCAAACTTTCAAATTAAAATTTCCGGCAGTCAAATTATATTGGATTCCAAATATATTTGTTCCACCGCTTCCAGCATACTGAAGTATATTGTTTGAAACATAAGAATTTTTATCCATGTCAATTCCAATTTGATCATAGCCAGATGTAGATGAGTTTTTTATTTGCAAACCATCAACATGTACGAATTGGTTGTTGATGTTAACATTATATGCACCCACACTTGAAACATTTAGGTTGTATTTTCCATCATCCCATTTCCCCTGATGTCTTTGGCTTGCATTTGCTTCGGTTGTCGTGCTTATTGGAGTATAAATTCTGATATAGTTTGCTGGCGCAGTAGTATATCCTGAAACTGTCACTGCGGTAGTATCCGCAGCACTGTCGTAATAACAAGGAAAATTGAGCTGATAATTTCCAGTGACCAAACCGGTGGTATTCAAATGATTTACATCAACTGCACCTGTAACTGCAGCTGAAAGAGAAGTGTACTCGTGTTTTATTGAAACCACTGTTGAAGTCGTGATGTCTGCAGGAACTGCACCAGTTTTTGTAACTAAATTCCAAACTGAAGTGGAGGTTTTTGATGCAATATATGCAATGTCAGTTGTGTTATATGTCACCCTATCCCCAACTCCAATATTTCCAGTCTGAGCTGCTGAAAAAGTTGCAACTCCACTTGTAATTGTAATAGTTGGTGTGCCAATTTTAAGGTCAGCAACTGATTGCCCGACAGAATAATAGATTGGGGCTGCAGCTTCGTCGGCACCAATATCCCATATTGTGCTTGAAGATGATGGACGGGTTTGATTGTCGATGTCAGTCGTGAACAAATATGACGAATCTGATGACAAATCTACACCAAAATTGCGTGCAGCAGTGTCGGTAGGAGAAAGATGAAAGTCTTTATTAGCAGCATCTGCAAAAGCGACGGTAGTGGAATTTTTGGAATTAGCTCCTGGAGCATCAGCAGCGAGATCTGAAATATTATAATCAGAAGTAACATTAAATGTTCCCAAAAAACCATCGCCACAATTTTGAGTAATGTTGTTTTTTAATACAGCTTGACCAATAGTAGAATGTCGAAATCCAACACTTGCTATCAAACGCAATGTATTATTGTATGCATATGAATTAACACCAGACCAACTGTCCAGATTCATACCATTATTAACGTTATTGATTATATTATTAGAAATATATGCTCCTCCTGCAGTTGAGCCATTTGCTGAAATACCTGTGCCATTGTTAGATGGGAACTCGTCATGGATATAATTACTATCAATGGTAATATATTTTATTCCTGGAAAATACAAAGCGGATGAGGCAAACCCTGGATTTCCAAAATCAGTAATCTCCAAACCGACAAGTTTTACATATGGAATATTTAAAGCAATCGCATTTCCATTGGTTGAAGGATTAATAAGATAATTAACTCCCGTCGCTTTCCCTTGATGCCTTTGACTCACATTAACTTCAGTAGTTGTGTTATTTGGGGTATATATTTTTATATAATTTGCAGGACCAGTCGTATATCCATCAACCGTCACTACTGTTGTGTCTGCGCCAGAATCATAATAGCAAGGGAAATTAAGTTGATAATTTCCCGCTACCAAATCTGCAGTATTTAAGTGAGTAGCATCAACAGCACCAGCTTCTGCAGCGGAAAGTGAGGCGTAGGCGTGAGCGATTGAAGTTACATCTGCATCAGTGACAGCGGTCGGAGCAGCGCCTATTGCGCTTTGACAACCCCAGACTGTGGTTGAGGTTTTGTTTGTAATATAGCAAGCTCCACCAGTGTATGTTACCAAATCTCCAACGCCCATATTTGTTGCAGTTTGCGCGACTGAGAAAGTTGCAGTTCTGGCGGTTGCATCAACTGTAACAGTGCCCGCTCCAGTTTCATGTGAGGTTGTGTTTTGTCCGACGGAATAGAAAATTGCGGTTGCGGCTTCGTCAGCTCCAATATCCCAAGCATTTATAGTTACATTTCGAGTTTGACCATCTATGTCAGTGTTGAAGGTAAAATTAGAATCCGCTGATAAGTCGCTACCAGAGTTCTTCGCTGATGTGTCACTAGGACTTAAGTGAAAATCTTTATTAACAGCGTCGGCGAAGGTAACGGTTTGATTTATTTTTGCATTAGCGCCTAGTGCTGATGCATCTTTAGAAAGATTTTTATTTGAAAGACTTGAATAATTAATCGCTGCGCTTCCGTTTGTACAATAATCATATGAACCATTATTATATGACAAATTATTAATAGCAACAATGTCATAATAAGATGACTCGCTAATGCCACAATTACTATTGCCATACAAAGTATTATTATAAACAAATGCGCTATTATCAAAATAATTACCAATACCTATACCTTTAGACCAACCATACACAATATTATTGTAAATATAAACTTGCGAACTCGATAAAACATTATTTTCTACTATTATGCCACTTTCACTACTAGCACCACCAGTATATTTAATAATATTATTTGAAATATCGACCCCTTTATTAGTACCTCCTACAGAAATACCATCAAACCAAGAATTATTACCTGTTTGATCAAGTTGTAATCCAGAAATGTATACGTAATTTATATTTGCCAATATTAAATCCATGCTACCACTACGCAAAACATATCTCCCATCATCCCATTTCCCTGAATGTCTTTGCGAATTATTCGCTTCAGTTGTAGTGTTGTTTGGTGTATAAATTTTAATATTATTTGATGGCGAAGTTATGTACCCAGAAACAGTTACCGTAGTTGTATCCGCACCAGAATCATAATAACAAGGAAAATTAAGCTGATAATTTCCAGCAACCAAATCTGTAGTATTTAAATGGGTGGCATCAACAGCGCCAGCTTCGGCAGCTGAAAGTGAAGAGTACGCGTGTGTGATTGAAACTACAGTTGAATCGGTTATATTAGCAGGAATTCCTCCTGTAGCGGTTACTAAATTCCAAACAGAAGTAGAAGTTTTTGAGGAGATATATGCAACATCGGTTGTGTTATATGTGACTTTGTCGCCCACTCCCATATTTGTGGCAGTTTGAGCCACAGAAAAAGTTGCAACTCCAGATGCAATAGTCACGGTTGGCGAACCAGTTTTATGATCATTTGTGTTTTGTCCGACAGAATAATAGATTGCAGTGGCAGCCTGATCCGCACCAATGTCGTAGAGACGTCCATTTATGGCGTCTCGCCCCTGTCCATCTATATCAGTCGTGACCGGAAGATTAGCATCCGCACTCAAATCCGCGCCAGCATTTTTGGCAGCAGTGTCATTTGGAGAAAGGTGGAAGTCTTTATTGGCAGCGTCGGCGAAGGACACAATCGTCTCAATTTGATCTTGCGCACCGCCTGTATTTGAAGAATCATCAGAAATATTATAGTTAGAAGCAGAATCAAAACTACTAGCGTACGCACTACCTCCTGTGTTTTGCACAATGCAATTTTTAATAAGCGGACTATATCCTTCAGTATATATTCCATTTTCAGAGCCGCCAGAACCATAAACGGTATTATTATAAAATACGTTTTGGACACTTCCTCCGAATCTTAATGCAACAACCCTGCTTGCTGAGGAACCGTAAAAAATAGAATTCTTTACGCTAGAACCATCTGTACCATATAACTGAATAGCGTATCCAGTTCCCGTGTTTTTAGAAATACAAGAATCAAACTCAACATAATCATAATCAGGACCAAAAACAATAGTAGTCCAAGCAGTACTTGACGATGTAACTTGCAACCCCATTATTTTTGTATAACTTTGCTGTATCGTAAGCGTGTTCAAAGATCCGCCAGAAAGAGCATATCTGTCGTCATCCCACTTCCCGTTATGCCTTTGTGAAAAATTGGCTTCGTTAGTCGTGTTGTTCGGTGTATAAATCTTAATAAAATTGCTTGCACCAGTGGTATATCCCGTAACTGTCACGGCTGTCGTGTCTGCAGCAGAATCATAATAACAAGGGAAATTTAATTGATAATTTCCAGTGACTAAATCCGTTGTGTTTAGATGATTAGCATCAACTGCACCTGTGACTGCAGCGGAAAGAGAGGTGTACTCGTGTTTTATTGAAACGACGGTTTGGGCGGCGGCTCGATCAGTTGGAACGCCACCACGAGGATTGATAAGGTTCCAAACACTGGTTGATGTTTTAGATGAAATGTAGGCAATATTTCCAACAAATTTTGCTGCACCACCAGCTTCTGCGACATACGTTTTTGTAATATCAAGATTTGTAGCATCAGAAACGTTAGTGATTTGATAAATTCCATTATAATTTGTCGTGCCAGAAATGGTGATGTAATCATATTGAGAAAAACCATGAGCGGCACTGGTTGTTAGTCTTGTTGTTCCACCACCCTGATCTGCAAAAGTCGTGATATCAATTTGACCATAAGTCACCCGATCGCCAACTCCAATATTCCCAGTCTGCGCTGCTGAAAAAGTTGCAGCTCCACTTGCAATTGTGACAGTTGGAGTGCCGGTTTTTAAATCAGAAGCAGATTGCCCGACAGAATAAAAAATCCCTGGTGGATTTGAAAAACTCCAACCAGTGTTGCCGGAAACATTAGCAGAATTTGCACCCGCATACCAAGCCGCACCACCGGTGGCAGCGATATCTTGCAGTGACAAATAGTTACCAGCCACAATTCCGTTTGTTTTTTTGAGAGTTGCTGAAGTGCCAGGAGTTGAAGAATTTATTGTAATGAGATTGCCTGAAGTTCCAGTAGCAGTGAAAAGACCGTTGATTGTTTGGGTTGTGCCGGAAGTAAATTTAACTGTCTTTGGCGCATTAATAGTAAGATTATTGAAAGTGTTGGAACCAGCAATAGTTGTCGCGCAGTCGCCAGTATTTAAAGTTACATTATTATAAACCAAGCCACCAAATTCAACAGTTTGCGTGGCGCTAGTAAAGTCTTCTATTTTCAATGTTGATGTTTCGGCGTTTAAATTTAAATTTGTTATTGTTTGCAAGTTCCAAGGACTTGATGATTGATATGCATTTCCCATTGTCCATATGCCACTTCCCATTAAGATTGATCTTGTATTAGAATTGCTTGATGAAAAATTGTTACATGAAACATTAAAATTATTAGCATCGAATGTTCCATTATTCAAAATCAGTGTCCTGCCATTTCCTGCCGAAGAATCAAAGTTATCCTGCAATGTTAATATTCCGCCAATCATTGAAATATTAACATTAGCAACACCTGTCATAAAAACTTTTCCAGCACTTGTCAGTGAATATGATCCCCTGCCTTCGAAGGTTAAGTGCTGCGATTGACCAAATGTCATACCAGAAATCAATGTCAACGAACCATACAATGTATTGGGAGTTGACGTTAACGAAAAAGTCGGCGAATTTGTCGCTCCCGTCCAAGAAATACTTTTGCCCAAGCGCGGCATATCTGCCACTACTGTTTTACCAGTCGCTGCAAAAGAATTTGCATCAAAAACCACATCGTCTTGAGGTAGCGGCACGCGACCTGCTCCACCCCCGCCATTGGTAGCCAAAAACCAATTGCCGATTGTTGACCAATTGTCCGAAGCACTAGCTCCGTGTTTCCAATATTGCGGTGCACCAGTGGTAAACGTAATTCCAGAATTTCCCCCAGCATCTCCGCTTCCGCCAGAAATTGCGGACAAATCCCAACTTCCAGCACCAGCACCAATAATATCACGAAAATCTGCATTGATAACAGAAACATTAGCAGCTGTGATTGTGCGAGCACTGCCGAGAGTATTTGAGGTAACAAAAAGTCTATTGATTGCAGAATTACCTGCGAAAGTTATCATGTTTGATACAGTAATGTTTCCGGGTAATGACAATGAATTAGTTTTTGCTGTTGCCGTAGCCCAAGTAAAATTATGACAAGATATATTACCACCATAAAGCAAAAAAGCTGGATCGGTAAATTCTAGATCATAATAAGTTTGAGAAGATGTAGCAAGAAATTTACTAGTGCTTGTACTTTTAATGAGAGACGTTCCAGCATCCAAAGTACCAATAAACCCCCAAGTATAATCGCCAACACTTGTCCTTGATAAAGTTAGCGTGCTGCTGCCAAGATTTATAGAACCAGATGCACCAGTAATTGTATCACTGACTGATATATTATAATTATTCGTATTAAATGTTGCGACAGAATATGAGGAATTAACTTGTATTTTATATAGTGAAACATCAGCACCCAGTGTTGTTGTTCCTCCTGCCACATCAAGTGTCAACCCTGCCATATCTTGTCCTGCAAAATCTGGCACAACAACTCCCCTTGTTCGCAAGCTTCCATACCCACCAACTACTGTCGTCATACCGCTTACAAGTTTAAAGATATTTCCAGCTAAATCTATGCGCGAACTATTATTCCAAGTCAGTGTTCCAACATAATTAGTCATATCAAATGTGTTGCCTAAACACGCAGAATAATCACAGGTTAAATTTCCGCTTGTTGCCGTTGCTACAATATCATCAACAAGAGTCGGCACCGCGCCCTCCACCCAAGTTCCAGCCGCACTCCAATTTCCCCCAGCATCAGAAATTGTGCGGGTGGCAGCTTGAGCTTGGGACGTGAAAAAAACCGCGGAGAGCAGAAAGGTTAATACAAAAATTGTAGGCTTGAGAAAATTCATTAGTAGAAAAATTTTAAATTTTAAGTTTTAAATTTTAATTGAAATTATAATTTCCAAATAAACAAATTACTTTTTATCAATTGTTATAATAATTTTAGAAAATATTAAAGTTAATTCTTGTGCTTCTTTCCAAAATTTCAAGCATTTTTCTTTTTCATCAGGATTACTTTTAGCAATGAGTTGAAGCCAGTATTTTGTTTCTCTGGCTTCTTTTTTACAAATAGCTATTTTATTTTTGAAATCCTTTTGAGAACAAGCTCCATTTGCTTCAAAATAATTAGCCCCGATACTAGTTGCTGAACGAATTAGTTGGCTAATTAATGGCATATTTATCATATCTTTCTTTATTGTTTTGAGAAAAACTATCATATCTTCACTAAATTCTGTTGTTCTTTTTTCTAAATCGTAATTTGATTTTGTCATTTTTAATTTAGATTTGATTTAAAATTTAAAACTTAAAATTTAAAATTATTTCTGCACCAGCACATCATCCTCAAAAACCTTATCGGTAACAACTTTTCCCCTTGTTTCGTCGGATGCAATTCCAATTTTGGCAAGATCAACAGCAAATTTTCGGCGTTTGATTTCTTTAGGGTTTTGCTGCTCTTGCTCGTTGGCAAAAACTCCGGCTTTTTCTTTGAGCGATAATTCCAAAAGTTGTTGTTGCTCTTCGGTTAGTCTCATTTTGATAATTAAAAAGCCTTCTTGTTCGGCAGTTGAAAATTCCTTGTTTTCATCAGCCGTAAAAAGCACATCACCTCTTTGTAAGGTTCCTTCGACACCACCAGTGTCATAAATCTGAATCAAAAGCTGCACGGTTTTCTTTTCACCACTTTTAGCTGCTTCTTTAATGCTCATTTTTTCAATTGCCGGAGTTTGCTTGTACCATTTTACGGTTTTATAAATTCCAAAAGAGAGGGCGAAAACAATCAAAACTATTCCAATCACAAAAACAGCAAATCTTTTTTTGTTTTCGATTTGGATTTTTTTCATATCTTTATTTGAAAATGTTTATTGATTCAATTATAGCACATTTAACGCTTTGGGTGGTTGGAGTGAAATCCTTTCACGCTTGGGGTGGTTGGGGTGTTTAGGGGTGGCATCGTTAATACTTGGGGTGGTTGGGGTGGCATTGTTAAAGCTTTGGGTGGTTGGGGATGTTAGGGTTTCCCATTTCCATTTCCATTTCTAAAGGAGATGCGTTTGCGGTAGAGATTTTCGGTGAAGCCGCCTTCGGTTTCATGTTTTCTTTTCAATGATTCGGCCAATTTGGCAAGCAAAAATCCATCCATCTGGCAAAATGTCAGCAGCATGTTGGCAGCCTGCTCAGCTGACTCCGCTGAAATGCTTGGGGTGTTTAGGGTGTTTAGGGACACCCAAACAACCCTAAACTCCCTAAATTTTTTGATGCGCGGATCATTCTTTTCCCAAATCAACAAATTTCTTTGACGCAGAAAATCTTGATAATCTTTGGTCAATTCTTCATTTGATCCATGCGCAACACCAACAAGAAAAATGTAACTCTTGAGCGATTCGGCAGTGTACCCTTCTGCTACATTCTGTGAATTGCTCCGCGCAGCTTGCACCATCTGATCATGAGTGCGACTTTTTTTATCAATAAATTTATCACAAAATTGCACCGTCAAATCCTGAATAACCTTGCCCAGCATATACGCCACCAGATATTCATATCCCGGACGACTTTCGTTTTTTTGATTTTCCATTTTGTTTGCATTTAAATTGAACCCCCTAACACCCCTAACCGCCCACCAGTGTGAACACCCAAAAATCCCCAACCGCCCAAAATACCCCAAGAATTAGGATGACCCTACCTCCGCATTTCAACCTTGCCGGTGTTGTACAGGTTGGAAATTTCACTGGCGGAAAGAGCGCGGTTGTAGATACGGACATCGTCAAGAGAACCATTGAAATAGTTAGAACTTCCAGATCTTCCAATGTCCAAACGAGTTTTTATTGCTGCACCACCACTCGTATCTGTTGTAGATATTGCCTGTTGTTGTCCATCAACGAAAAGAAGAGAGCCATCGACATCATTGTTTTCAACAACAAAAATCATTTGATGCCAATTATTGTCATAAATATTTACAGGGTTAGTTGGAGAGAAATATCTCCATTCTGTATTACCTAAATACAATAATGGTCCATTTGACGCTCCAGTATATTCTACATGTAGTGATGGCGGCGGCGGAGCAGTATTTGTAGACCATCGAAGCAGTGGGGCATTGCTTTGACTGCCATCGTATTTTACCCAAGCAGAAACAGTTGTAGTGTCAGACAATATGCTGGAGTTTGTGCCACAGTCTACATAGTCACTCGTTCCATTAAACTTCATACCCTGTCTTATTTTCCCTGGTGTCACTGTGGCGCCGGAGATGGTGCCGTTGTTGCCGAGGCCAGATCGGTCAAACGCTGTCGTGCCGGAAACGTCGGGACCGTCGAAGGACCAGAGGCCGACAAGGCCGTTAGTGCTTTTTGAGTTCTGCGAAGTCTGCATTGTTGTTTGCCCTTGGTTGTATAGTTGCCCGATTTCGCTGGCGGAAAGCGGGCGATTGTAAAGATGAACGTCATCCAAAAGTCCATTATACTTGTTTCTAGCAGAATCACCCGCCGCATCATACCCATAACCAACATATAAAGGATAACCAGCTGTGATTAAATTTCCACTAATGGCTACAGTATCCTTTAAAATTCCATTAAAATATACTCTTGCATTTGTGCCATCCCAATTAACAGACAAGAAATACCATTCATTTAGTGGATAATTCCAACTTGTCGTGTAATTCGTTGCATTGTGTGTGATTTTGATTCTTGTTTTTCCTTGCCACAAGTCTGGCATCTGAGATATTGACCAAGTTCTATCGCCAACTCCACCCAACCAAATATTTGTTGTTGCCTTAGAAATCATTGCACCTTTTGGATCTGTGGTTGTTTTTACCCAGGCATTAAAAGAATATCCGGTTACAAGATTAATTGAAGTATTATCAGGTATATTAATTTTATCTCCACTTACTCCATTAAAACTAAACCCTTGACCACGCCTTCCCGGAATCACTGTCGCACCAGAAATTGTGCCGTTATTATTGTTACCGGAAACATCTTTGGTCACAGTACCAGAAGTGTCGTCGCCGTCGAATGTCCAGTGCCCAATAAGTCCAGCATCAAGATTTGGCGATGATTGCTGGGTCTGCATGACTGTGTCAGAAAATTGATCAGCGCCGATGTCCCAAGGATTCACACGCACCTGCCCATCAATATCAGTGTCGAATGCAAAAAATGAGTCGCGCTGCAAATCCAAACCTGCGCCTTTGGCGGAAGTGTCCGCTAATTTAAGATGAAAATCTTTATTGGCCGCGTCAACGAAAGCAAACGTCTGACTAATTTTATTATTTGCACCCTGCCCAATTGCATCTGTACTGTCTGTTGCATTATAATCAGTGCCAGAAGCGAAGGTGCCAAAATATGTATATAAATTGCCACCAGCATTTTTCAACAAATTATTTTTAGCAATCGCCGTCCCTGCTGACACACGAATTCCGTTTGTAGAATCAATAATTGTATTATTGTAAATATAAGCAGCTGCATCAGAATCAAGAATAGCAACGCCTGTTCCTTCTAAACCAAGACAATCATAAATTATATTGTTCCAAATATAAAAAACACTTCCTGCTCCAGCATAGTTAACGCTAACTCCGTTATCGTTATAACTTCCAGTAGCAGTACTTTTGATAATGTTATTGGAAATTGAAATATTTGCCTGTGCAAGACTGGCTCCCATATTAACAACGCTGTAATCCCCTGAATACATTTGCAAACCATCTATTTTTATATTTTCCTCATAATTTAGAATGGAACTACTTGATGCATTTTCAATTCGATACTTTCCATCATCCCATCTCCCCTGATGACGCTGGCTTGCGTTAGCCTCGGTTGCCGTGCTTGTTGGAGTATAAATTTTAATATAATTCGACAATCCCGTTGTGTAACCATTAATAGTGACTCCTGCCGTATCCGCACCGGAGTCATAATAACAAGGGAAATTGAGTTGATAATTTCCTGCTACCAAATCTGTAGTATTTAAGTGAGTAGCATCAACAGCTCCAGCTTCGGCAGCGGAAAGTGAAGCGTAAGCGTGGGCGATTGAAGTTACATCGGCATTTGTTGCAGCGGTGGGGGCGGTGCCGGTTGCGGATTGGCAACCCCAGACTGTGGTTGAGGTTTTGTTTGTAATATAGCAAGCTCCATCTGTGTATGTTATCAAATCTCCCACTCCCATATTAGTGGCAGTTTGCGCCACTGAAAAAGTTGCGGTCCTTGCGGTGGCATCAACTGTGACAGTACCTGCACCTGTTTCATGAGAATTGGTGTTTTGTCCGACGGAATAATAGATTGCTATTGCTGCTTCGTCGGCACCGATATCGACAATACCCGCTCCAGTTGGTCGCGTCTGTCCATCTATATCAGTCGTAATCGGCAAATTAGCATCCGCGCTTAAATCTACACCTGCATTTTTGGCAGCCGAATCACTAGGGGAAAGATGGTAGTCTTTGTTGGCAGCGTCGGAGAAAGCGACAGTGGTGGAATTTTTGTTGTTTGTACCCTGCTGAATATCATTTGCCAGATCTGAAATATTATTTGAAGAAGCAGCATTAAAAGTTCCAGAACCTGCATATCCATCAGCAAAATTTTGAACAATATTATTCTTTGCAATAACCGTTCCAGATATTATACCAATACCACTACCAGCTCCAAATCCAACCAAGGTATTATTAAATATATTTACAGTTGCAAAGGAATAATTATCATAAATTCCATAAGAAGCTTGCCCATATATTAATGAATTTATGATATTTATCACTGAGGTATTATGATAACTTATTTGAATACCAGTATTGCTTCCAGTTGTAACTGGTCCACCACGTATAATGCAATCTTTTATTGTTGTAACTCCACTTCCAGCATTTAGAGAATAGCTAGAGGAACCTCCATTTCCTCCTGGAGCATATGCATATGTTTGAATGCCCTCAATTTTATTAAACTGAGTCCCTATACTCATTATTACGCCATAATCAGGAAGTTTTAACTTGTATTTCCCATCGTCCCATTTCCCCTGATGCCTTTGCGAATTATTCGCTTCAGTGGAAGCATTATTTGGTGTATAAATTTTAATAAAATTATTTGCCCCGGTAGTGTAGCCAGAAACAACAACTGCAGTCGTGTCTGCAGCGCTATCATAATAGCAAGGGAAATTAAGTTGATAATTTCCTGTCACTAAATCCGTAGTATTCAAATGATTAGCATCAATTGCTCCAGTGACTGCAGCAGAAAGAGAAGTGTATTCATGTTTAATTGAAACGACGGTTGAAGTTGTGATGTCAGCAGGAACTGCTCCAGTTTTTGTCACAAGATTCCAAACTGAAGTTGATGTTTTTGATGCAATATATGCAATGTCGGTTGAATTGTATGTAACCCGATCCCCAACTCCAATATTTCCAGTCTGAGCTGCTGAAAAAGTTGCAACCCCACTGGCAATTGTAACGGTCGGAGTTGCTGTTTTTAAATCAGCAACTGATTGCCCGACAGAATAATAGATTGCGGTTGCTGCTTCGTCGGCGCCGATATCCCATATTGTGCTTGAAGATGATGGACGGGTTTGATTGTCGATGTCAGTGTTGAATGCAAAATTAGCATCCGCTGATAAGTCGCTACCAGAATTCTTCGCTGATGTGTCGCTAGGACTCAAGTGGAAATCCTTATTGGCTACGTCGACAAAAGATACTGTCTGATTTATCTTTGAATTGACTGGGTTGGTCAAATTATTGGCAGTTGCGTCAGAAGAAATATTATTAACGGAACTTTTTCCATCATTCAGGTAAGCTGATACAACATTATAATCAATTACATTTCCAAATGCGATATTATTACCAAAACCAGCCAAAGATTTATACATATTTGTACCACCAAAATACGCTCCAGTCCCACACCCATACATTGTATTATTATAATAAACATTATTACTATAATTACCCTGTTGATCAATGCTTAATCCAGCCACATCAAAATTATAAATAATATTATTAAAAGATTTAAAATTATATCCAAAACGAACAGCTATACCACTGTGACCAGTAGTACTTGATTCTCGTTTTAAAATGGAATTTTTAAGTGTTACATAATCAGCATAAGAATTACCAAAAGCATTGGTTGATAACGTGCCAGCCACAGAAATTTGTAACCCTTCAATTACAGTGTAGTCCTGGTCATTATTGATATATAAAGCATTTGTGCCAGTTGCAGGCACGAGTTTGTATTTCCCATCATCCCATTTTCCAGAATGCCTTTGACTCTGATTTACTTCGGTTAAAATATTATTCGGCGTATAAATTTTTATAAAATTACTTGCCCCAGTTGTGTATCCAGAAACTGTAACCGCAGTTGTATCCGCGCCAGAATCATAGTAGCAAGGGAAATTCAATTGATAATTTCCAGCCACCAAATCCGTTGTATTCAAATGGGTAGCATCAACTGCGCCAGCTTCGGCAGCTGAAAGTGAAGAGTAGGCGTGGGCGATTGAAGTTACATCGGCATTTGTGACTGCAGTAGGGGCTCCGCCAGTGGCGGATTGACAACCCCAGACTGTGGTTGAAGTTTTTGATAAAATATAGCAAGCTCCGCCAGTGTAAGTTATCAAATCGCCCACTCCCATATTTGTTGCAGTTTGCGCGACTGAGAAAGTTGCGGTTCTAGCAATGGCATCTACCGTAACAGTGCCGCTGCCTGTTTCATGAGAATTGGTATTTTGTCCGACACTGTAATAGATGGCTGTTGCCGCTTCGTCAGCGCCAATATCCCATATTACACTTGAAGACGATGGACGCGTTTGCCCGTCGATGTCAGTATTAAATGCAAAATTAGAATCCGCTGATAAGTCGCTACCGGAATTCTTCGCTGATGTGTCGCTAGGGCTTAAGTGAAAATCTTTATTGGCAGCGTCGGCGAAGGCGACAGTGGTGGAATTTTTGGAATTCGCACCAGGTGCATCGGCGGCGAGATCGGAAATGTTATAATCTGACCCAGTAAAATTACCAGAGTACACATGAAATCCATCAATATTATTTTGCGAAATAGAATTTTTTACAACGAAAGTACCGTAATTAGCCCAATAACCGTTGGTTGTATTATATATAGTATTATTATTTGCATACAATATACCGCCAATACTATTATTAAATCTCAATCCTATACCACTTGAAGCGTCATATAATATATTATTATAAACCTTATTAATTCCGGAGGAAGCTATATTAACAAGCGTCGCATTATTACCTACAGTACTCTTTACAATTGAATTGCCAAGTTCCAAATTATTCCCAGCTGCACCAAAAAATATAGCGCCATCTCCGCCAGTTATAAGTGTTTTTTGTATCTGCAATCCTTGAATTTTTGAATACGGGATATTTACATACAATGCATTAGCCGCATTTGCAACCAATCTATACTTCCCATCATCCCACTTTCCCTGATGTCTTTGGCTTACATTGGTTTCAGTAGTCGTGCTTGTTGGAGTATATATTTTGATATAATTTGAAACACCTGTCGTATATCCAGAAACTGTCACCGCCGTTGTATCCGCTGCACTGTCATAATAACAAGGGAAATTGAGCTGATAATTTCCTGTTACTAAATCTGTAGTGTTGAGATGATTGGCGTCAACCGCACCAGTAACTGCAGCAGACAAACTTGTGTATTCATGTTTAATTGAAACGACGGTTGAAGTTGTGATGTCAGCAGGAACTGCTCCAGTTTTTGTCACAAGATTCCAAACTGAAGTTGATGTTTTTGATGCAATATATGCAATGTCAGTTGTGTTGTATGTCACACGATCCCCAACTCCAATATTTCCAGTTTGTGCTGCTGAAAAAGTTGCAACTCCACTTGCAATTGTGACAGTCGGCGTGCCAGTTTTTAAATCAGCAGCAGATTGCCCAATTGAATAGTAGATTGCAGTGGCTGCGTGTGCCTGTGAGGAAAACGCGAAAAAACCGATAGCGAAAAATGCCGCCGCCAAGAAAAATCGAACACCCGTAGAGACGCGATTAATCGCGTCTCTACCATGCGCGTCTCTATCACGATTTTTTGAAAAATATTTTGTTATTTTTACCAATCGCTCATGAGCGAAAGGTTTTGATTTTAGATTCATTTTTTCATGCTTAAGTTTCTTAAGACACTTAAGGTTCTTACTAAGATTCTTATGTTTCTTAATATCCCCTGTATTCCCGTCTTTTTCTGTGCAACTCCTCTGAAAGACCACCTTCTTTTTGATGCTTCAATTTCAACGCCTCAACTTGGCGATGGAGAAGCAATGTTGCTTGATGGCAAAGCGTCAGCAGAAAATTTGCAGCTTCTTCACTTTGCTCTGGTAGTTCAATTGTTTTCAGGAGCTCTTCGGTTTCATACTCCTTGTTTAAGACGCTTAAGTTACTTAGGTTTCTTACGAGTGTCGCGCTTCGCGCTCGCAGTGCGAGTACTCGCGAGTCATTTTTGTCCCATTTAGAAAGTTTTCTCTGACGCAAAAAATCTTCCAGATCACCAGTCAATTCTTCCAAGGACCCCTTGGCGATGCCCGTGAGGTTGATGGCCACTTTTAGAGAAACATCCATGTCATCCGAGCCTTCCACGATGTTTTGTTTTCCACTTCTGGCTGCACCATCCATTTGCTCTTTCAGTTTCCAACTTTTTATCCATTTTTCAGCAAACTCAACCTCTCGGTCATAGATGATGACCGAAAACCAATAGGTATAAAGTTTTTTGTATGGTTGCATAAGTTTTTTAAGATTCTTGGATTACCTAAGTTTCTTCATGTCACAATTTTTCCTCCATAATTATCCAGTCAAAAGAAACGTCTTCAGTGACAAGATTCTTTACACTAACAGTAAATCCTTCTCCGAATTTTACTTCGGTGACGGCGATTCCTTGATCAAGGGCTACTTTTGGTGTGATGAAAACTTTTGAAGAAATATTTGCAGCTTTTGTTTTGACAAAGAAAGTTTTTCCATCGCTCTTTGTGTCATCATCTTTGCCGTCGCCATCCAAATCTTTCTTAATTAAAGTTATTGATGCATCACCGATTGTGCGAGCTTCTGGGTCTAAGACAGATACGATTAATTTGCCCGTTTCCAAACTTTTGACAGTTAATTTTCCAGCAATTGCAATGTCGCCAATATCCTCACCCTGCCCAACACCAAGCAGCATTTTTATCAGTGCAATATCTTGAGTGTTTAAATCAATTTGAGCGATGTTTAATTCAGAATTTGCCTTGATCTGAAGCTCGGTCATTTGATCTTGTAATGTTTCAGCTAAACTCGTTAGGGAGTTTAGGGAATTTAAGATATTTAAATTGTCATTCTGAACTTGTTTCAGAATCTGATCAGTGTTTGCCAACTGCGCATCAAGACTTGTTTTTGCAACTGCAACTAATTGATTCACCTGATCTTGAATGTTCATACTAGCAATGTTTAACGTCACAGCTTCTTCAACTTTTTCCACAGTCAAACTTTGATTTCTGCGTGAAATCAAAACTTGAATTGTTCCTTTTTCTCCAGCAAATGATTGAATCGCAACACCAACAGTTGATTCGCCCGCATTAGCTTTTCGCAAATATCCGGCAGACTCTGCAGCTGTCAAATTGTCTCCGATTTGAATTACGCCATTTTCAGTGGAAACTTTTCCAGGAACCTGTCCGAGCATACCGATTATTTTGTAATTTGGATCATTATCGCGCTCGGTTCCATTTCCATTTCCAACAATAGACGGATTTGAAGAAACAATACCCATCACATTATTATCGCCAGAACGTGTGCAGCGTTCAACTGAATTTGCGTTAGTTACATCAACACAAACAACTTCTCCAGACTGAAGATCAATATCTTTAGTATAAAAATATTCCGCATAATCAGCGCCGTTTGTTAGATAACCGTTTTTAGAATTAATTTTAGAAGAAGCGTGCTGGACATCCAAAATGTATCCCGGAGTTGTTGTGCCGATACCAACACCAAGCGCATTCATTCCACCTGCACCATCAGAAGTTCCATATAATGTTAACATCGCGTTTCCATCAAGACTTGCTGTGTAGCTATTAACCACGCCAACAGTTGAAGCAGTTGTTACTGCCATATCAATCCAGCTTATTATTCCAGAATCTGCAGAAAATTCCTGCGTTCCGATAGAAAGACTTCCGATGCTTGTCACGCCACTTGTATCGATTGAGAATTGACTCGTGCCTGCAATTCCATTGCCTGCAAAAATTTTGAATTTGTTTGAATCAGTCACATCAACTCCCATTGAGAATTGTTGAGCGCCCGCGCCAAGTCGGAAATAGTTATTTGTGTTATCCCAATAAAGGTTGGCGTTATTTTGGTCATAAATTCCACTTGCGCCTGCAAAAACTAACGAACCTTGAGTGAATTGAGTGGTTGAACCTGTGCCACCATGAGTCACATCGATTGCGGTTCCGTTCCAAACTCCAGTTGTTATTGTGCCAAGCGTTGTGATTGAACTTGCGCCAGTCCATGTTCCACCAGCAATTGCAGCCAACTCTGCATTATATCCTTGGACATTTGTTCCGATTGCAAGTCCAAGATTTGTCCTAGCTGTTGCCGCATCAGTCGCGCCAGTTCCACCATTAGCAACAGCAACCGTACCGGAAAGATAGGCAGTTGCATCCCAGCTCCAAACTCCGGCAGTGTTTTTCAGTAAACCGTTTGTTGAAGCTGTTGGTAAAGTATATGTTATATCAGCTGCCTGATCTCCACCTTGCAAATATGAATAGTATGTTGGAGTTGTGCCTGTTTCAATCAAACCAAGTTTTGCTCCCATTTTTACTGCTAAATTAGAAGTGTTACCGTCACCACTGGAAGTTCCATAAATCGTCAGCATTACATTTCCATCAAGCATCGCTCCATAACTTTCAACCGTTCCGTTTGTTGCAGCTGACGTTACAGGCATATCAGTCCATGAAATTGCTCCTGAATTTTCAGCAAATGATTGCGCGCCAAGTTGAAGACTTGCAATGTTCGTCACTCCATTTGTATCTATCGTAAACTGACCAGTTCCCGCAATTCCACTTCCAGTTGCAATCTTAAATTTGCTTGAATCAGTCGCATCAACACCCATTGAAAATTGTTGAGCGCCCGCGCCAAGTCGGAAATAGTTATTTGTATTATCCCAATAAAGGTTGGCATTATTTTGATCATAAATTCCAGAAGCTCCCGCAAAAATTAATGAGCCTTGAGTAAATTGAGTCAATGTTCCAGAACCACCACTAGTAACCGGTAAAATTCCAGTAACATTTGTTGAAGCTAAATTGATTGCATTAGCAGTTATTTCCTGACCACTTAATGACAAATAATTTTCTCCTGCTATGGTTGCAGAGCTGTGAATTGCTGTACTACTCCAGGTCGGAACTCCAGCGACCAAGGTTAAAACTTGCCCATCCGAACCACGAGTAATTTTTCCAAGTGTTGAGGTAGTATCCGCATACAACATATCGCCAATAGAATAAGATGCATAACCAGTTCCACCATATTGCGCACCAAGAGCAGTAGAAAGTGTCAATGAATTGAATGCCACATCTGATGTTGTGTTGATTGTTTGTGGAAGTGAAATCGTAACTGCACCATTTGCAGCTGAAACAGCAACTTGATTAGCAGTTCCAGCCAAACTTGTCACTCCAGAGTTAGCAATTGAAATTGAACCAGCTCCATTAGTGATAGAAATTCCAGTGCTGGCGGTTAATGTTGCCAAATCATATCCTGCTCCATTTCCAATTAACAATGTTCCACTAGCTGCACTTGCACCATTAACACCCGTGCCACCATATTGAGCACCAATTGCACTTCCTTGCCAAGCACCAGCCACGACCTGACCGGAAGCATTAACTTGAAAAGCATCGTTTGTTCCAACTGTGAAAAGTGAAGCGGGGGTGTTATCACCAATACCAAAATTTCCTTGATTAACAACTGTGTATCTACTTGATTGAAAAAGTATATCACTTCCAGATCCAGTTAATAATCTTACGCCACTTCCAGCTAAGGTATTACCAATACTTAATTGACTACCTGTTTTAAATATACTGCCATTCACATTTATATTTCCATCGACTTCAAGAGCTTCATTAAGGGTTGCAGTTCCAATCCCCAACCTCTTGGCTATATTATCCCAAAATAAATTACTATTATCTTCAGAATAAATTCCACTAGCTCCAGCAAAAACCAAAGAGCCAGGCGTGAATGCTCCTGCTCCTGTGCCTCCATTGGCAACTGGTAAAATTCCAGAAACATTAGACGAAGCTAGGTTAATAGCGCCTGCGGTAATTTGTTGATCAATAATAGAAAGATAATTTTCACCGGCAAGTGTCACCTGGTCATGCACTGAAGCTGATGTTATATAACCAGAGTCATTCGTCCACATTGAAATATTTCCAGACTTGTTAGTCAAGGTATCAGTGCTTGAAGCGGTAATATACCCCGCGCTAGCATGATCTCCCCAACCATAAGCAGAATTCCAGTTGGTTATATTGGTGCCAGTAATTCCATTTGCAGCAGAAGCAACAAAGATTGGATCGGTTTCAGAAAAACTAGTTAAATAACCCTCACTAGCATGATCTCCCCAACCATAAGCAGTGTTCCAATTGGATGAAGATGATATATATGTGTCATTTATTGCAGTACCTTGCCAAATACCAGCAATGACTTGACCGGAAGTGTTAACTTGAAAAAGATCATTGTTTCCGACTGTAAGCATTGATGCTGGCGAACTATCACCAATTCCCACATTACCAGTATCTGCATCTATCACCATTAATTCATTTGCTCCAGCTGCTTGCAAATCGCCACCCCTATTAAATGTAAACTTAGTAAGTTGATGTCCAAAAAATTGATAATTAAATGCGTCTGGTGTTCCAATTCCCATTTTCATAGTTGGAAGAGTGCCATAGATATTAACAGCTGCTCCTCCGGTATAATTTCCAAAGGATAATTTTGCTCCTGGAGTAATCGTTCCAATTCCCAATCTCTTGTTTGTATTGTCCCAAAATAAATTATCATTATCTTCAGAATAAATTCCACTTGCTCCTGCGAAAACTAAAGAGCCAGCCGTGAATGTTCCTGCTCCAGTACCTCCTCTTGAAACATTCAAATATTGTTCATTGCCAAGTGTATTTGTGCCTGTCCAATATGTTACATATCCATTAACGCCTGTGCCTGTGATTCCGCCAACCCCAGAAACCGTTGAACATTGCCAGTCTTTTCCTGTATTATCCCAAGCTAAAACCTCATTGTTTGCACAACCCTGCAACAATGACAGTTGATTATTCAAAGCGCCGGAAAATTGCATTCCAGAAAAAGATGAGGTGCTAGCAGTTCCACCATTTGCAGAAAGAAGTGCAATTGAAAGCGTGCCGGTTTCTGTAATTGGTCCTCCTGTAAGACCATTGCCAGAGGCAACATTTGTTACTGTTCCAATTCCACCACTTCCACCTTCTACTGTTCCCCAATACAAATTACTACTTGCATCAATTTTTAAAACCTGCCCGGATGATCCCGCTGCTGTTGGAAGTGTGTATGCAATGTCACCAGCTTGTGTTCCACTATTTTGAAAAGCAGTTTTATATGTTCCTGATTTTATATTAAGCGCACCATCAATTGTTGTTCCTGCGAATGTTGGAGAACTTGTTGTCTGTAAGTTTTGATTTATTGAAACATTTGCTCCGGAAATAGTAAGTGTTCTCGAACTGGTTCCTCCGGCAATTGTAAATCCATCAGCCGCGGAGGCAAGTGTCAGGCCGTTAACAGTTGAAGGCGTAATACTTCCGAGTGTCAGTGTGATAGCTGGAGTTGTTGTTGCATTTGCAACTGTTCCGGAAATTCCGTTGGCAGTTGTTACTGAAACTGTTGTGACCGTTCCATTTCCATTGGCAACAATATTTCCATTCAATTTCTGAATAGCCTGTAAAATTGAATCCGTAGCAGCAATTGTGCCAGCGCCTGACACATAATTTGTGAGTAATTTTCCAGTGACTGCGATGTCAGTGAATGATGCGCTTGGAAGTGCGTTGGTTGCTAGTGTTCCTTGAGCGCTAGTTGCATACGCTGTTGATGCCGTGAATGCTGCCGTTCCTAGAAGTCCTGTGACTGAATTTAGATTTGCAACTGTAGCTGTCATTCCTGTTAGGTTCGTAGCGGTAGCAGCATTTCCGGTTGTGTTTTGATTTAGAGTTGGAACATCGGCTACTGCAATTGCTCTCATGGTTGGCATTCCTGCTGATCCGTTTGGAGCAGCCCAGAAAAAGTTTGCGGTGCTTGATGAAAATGCTGGAGCGTATGATGAAGCTGCTGTATAAGCGGCAGTTCCGAGTGTTCCACCTGTTGTAACCGTAAGAGTTTGACCAGCTGCAATGTTTAAAGTGTTTGTTCCGTTGGCTGTAACAGTAAGACCATTGTATGTTTTTCCGGTAAGCGCTGAAGCAATTTTATTGTCCGCTATCGCAGTTGCATTCCAAGTTCCAGTTGCAATTGTTCCAAGCGTTGTGATATTTGTTGAACCTGCCCAAGTTGAAAGCGCAATATCTTCAACACTTCCAAGTCCAATATCACTTTTCGTAAGAGTTACCCAAACAAGGTCTGCGCCTGCACCATTTGATTTCAAAAGTTGTCCAGAAGTACCAGGTCCAAGTAGTGACCAAGTTGGAGATACTCCTTGACCAGCAATTATCGCTCCACGAGTTACAGCAGCAGCAGTCGTATCAGAATGTGAAGTTGAAAGAAATGGATGAGCGCTTCCAGCAACTGATCCCCAGGTTGGAACTCCACCAACGATTGTTAGTGCTTGACCATTAGCTCCGATTGCACGACGCGAAAAAGTATTGCCACTGGAATAATACAATATATCACCAGCACTGTATGTTGAAAGTCCGGTGCCACCATTAGCAATTGTCAGTGGCGAAGTAAGAGAAAGAGAAGCAAAAGTAGCATCAGCCGTGGTTGAAATATTTTGCGGAAGAGAAATAGTAATAACACCAGTATTAGCTGAGGCGGTTATTTGATTTGCTGTTCCATTAAGCTGCGTTACTCCCGTATTTGCAATACTAATTGTTCCAGGCCCATTAGTAACAGAAATTCCAGTGCTACCACTCAATGTTGCCAAAGAATAATTTGTTCCATTTCCGATTAATAATTGTCCACTGGCAGGCGCAGTAGAAAGTCCAGTTCCACCTTTTGCAATTCCCAAAATAGCAAGTTCCGTTAAAGTGTTTCCTGCTCCCCAAACTGCCAAATTATTTTGTGTTCCACTTCCCGTCACACCTCCTGCGCCCAAAACTGAAACCCAACTTGGCAAATGAGTAATCGGATCAATCATTAAAACTTTACTATCAGCACCAACATTAGAAAGCTTGCTAAGCGTGTTTGCTGCACTGGAATAAAGCAGGTCTCCAGCAGCATAAGTATTTATCCCAGTTCCGCCACGCACAGCGCTGATTGTGCCACCATTCCAAACACTGGCAGCGTTTGCAAAATTCCAAGCGCCAGTTATAACTTCATTTTGATTTTTTCTTGTAATACCAGAATTAGCATAATCAATTCCTATTGTTGCGATATTGCTAGCCAAACTAAAAGTAAAATCGCTAGTTCCATTAAATGCCAGGGTGTTAAAATTGATTTCCTCAATTGCTTCCTCGCCGTTTACTTTGATGACAGCCATTGATGCCCCAACAAAATTAGAGCATTTCCAAACCTTAGCACCATTGTCCCAACTTAAAACCTGACTATTGGCACATCCTTGAAGCAATGTTAGTTGATCTGAAGAATCTCCCGCAAATTCAAGCCCTGAAAATGATTGGGTTGTTGCTGTTGTTCCATTTGCAGCGTTCAAAATATCAGCTATTCCTAAATTTGAAAAATTAACACCATTATTCGAATACTGCCAACTTCCCAAAGCTCCATTAAATCTAATCGTAGGTTTGTTCAGAGCATTTCCAACTGCCAAATCAAAATTATTTCCAGCAAGTTCACCACCTGAACCAATATTAAAAACTAGATTTGTGCTGCCAGTATCAGTGTTTTGCAAATGAATATCATCAATATTGCTAAAACGTGAATCGTTACCTAAAACCAATTGATTGCTGCCAGTTCCCGTTGGCAACATCTTGATGTCTATTTTACCTTTTGCTCCAAGTTGCGGGATATTACCTTCACTTGTTCCCAAGGTTGCACCGCCAAGAGCAGCTGAATCCATAGCAAGAGCAACTGAACTCATTTTTTTGCGAGGAACAAATTCACTATCGGAGTTCATTCTGATTCCAAGATAATATTCGTTGTTAGAAAAATTCAAATCAGCAGGAAGAGGAACAACTGCACCAAGATATGCACTCAAAACTCCATCGCGAATATAAATTTTCTGTGTCTCTTGCCAAGCTCTTTGAGAAGCGTCGCTATCAGATGGATATGGATCGGTGCTACTTCGATCAGTTCGATACAAAGCAAAACGAATTTCATATTCTCCATTTTGCAAAGATTCATTTTTTTCATTAGAAACAAAAGCTGAAATATTTATTTGTGGTGCAATCTGAGCGCGAGAAAATTTAAAACCAAATGCAAGCAATGCAAAAGCAAAAAAAGATATTAGCGCTATTGAAATTTTATTTTTATTATTACTCATTATCAGAAAAATAATACCCACCCCTTTTATGTTTAAAAAACTTTTTCTCCAGACTTTACAACCTTATAACTTTATAACTTTTTACTTCTTCAGAGCCCAACCAAAAATACTTTCCATTTCACTAGAAATCAATTCAATCACTGATACCGGTTTTGAACCTGTATAAACGGCAATCGCATCAGAAACAGAAACATTGCCACTCCTATCAGTAACACTAACCGTAAAAACATATCTGGTAGCTTGCTCAAGATTATTCAAAACCAATGCATGTGAAAATCCATATCCATATTCTTTGATGTTTTTTTCTGCCCCTTTTCCATCTTTAGCATATTTAACTTCGGATTTTGCCAATTTGTTTGTTTTCCAAGAAATAAGCACCTGCATTTTTTTTCCATCTTTTGTCATAAGCATTTCACTGCGAACATCCATTGCTTTTAGTGGTAATGCTTCTGTCTCAGCAGCCAGCACGATGTTTGCACCACCGATTGCAATGTCTTTGATTTTATAATTCTCACTCTTTCCTGCGATGCCTTTTAAATCATCGCCTGCAACAACGACAGCATTTTGCTCTTTGCTCACATTTCCAGATTCATTAACAAAAATATGATCTTCGTTTTTTGGTATTTCCATTTGCACCTGTTGTTTTACTGCGCTTGATTGCTGGGCGTTTTTATTTCTAAAATATACAGCTGCACTTGCAGCAATCATCATCAATAACAAAAATGAAATGCCCGCAATTTTTAAAACTTTTTTCTTAAGTTCCATTTTTTTACTAAAAGCTTGAAATTTCAATTCTGCTTGATTATTCTCAACACCAAAATGAGCATCCTTGCCAACTGGAACACTCTCAATATTTTCAACTATTTTTGGTTGTTTTTTTTCTTTTTCCTTTTTCAATTTTTTACATTTTTCCGAATAAAAATTGAACACAAATATCTAACTAAATTATACTATTTTTTCCCGTTTTAGACAACAATTTAATATTTCAATTTTTGGCTTAAAAAAAGCAAATTTTAACAAAAATAAAAAGTTATCCACACCCATATTTGCCAAATAAAAAATCCCGACAAAATGCCGGGATTTTTTTGAAAATTTTTGAGTTTTATTTTTGCTTTTTATTGATATCAAACAAACCAAGCCTACAACACAATAACTTGTCATCTTGAGCGGAATTGAGACCGATAGGTCGAAATGAAGTCGAAAGATCTGGGCTCAGATTCTTCGATTCCGCAGCTTCTCCCTAGGGTCGAAGCTGCTACACTCAGAATGACATACTGACAGTAATTTAGTTAATTCAGTATTTTACACATCTAAGTTTTTCACATTCTTAGCATGCGTTTGAATAAAGCGACGACGCGGTTCAACATCAGAGCCCATTAGAATATCAAACATCCTGTCAGCCTCCTCAGCATCATCAATTTCCACTTTCATCATTTTGCGATGCTCAGGATCCATTGTTGTATCCCACAATTGTTGCGGGTTCATTTCTCCAAGACCTTTGTAACGCTGAATTGTAACACCAGCAATTTTTTCAATTTCTCCATCGCCAGATTCCAAATCTTCATCTGTTATCTCATTTTCTGTTGATATTTCTGAAGTATCCATTTTTGCTGCCTTTGCAGCCTTTTTATCAGCTGCTTTTTCAGCTCCCTTTTCAACAGCTTTCAATCTGAATTCTTCCACAATTACATCTTTTTCTTCATCGTTATAAACCCAACGCACATCCTTACCTTTTTGAATTCGATATAGCGGAGGTTGCGCAATATAAATATGACCATTCGTGATAAGATCTTCAAAGTAACGATAGAAGAATGTTAAAAGCAAAACTCGAATATGCGAACCATCGACGTCGGCATCGGCCATAATAATAATTTTTCCATAACGCAAACGACTCACATCGAAAGTTTCGCCGATTCCTGTTCCAAGAGCAATAATAATTGGCTTAAGAGTATCGGATTTAACAACCTTATCAAGACTGGTTTTCTCAACATTCACCAATTTTCCCCTAAGTGGTAAAATTGCCTGAAACATACGATTTCTCCCCTGCTTAGCAGAGCCACCAGCAGAGTCTCCCTCCACAATATATAATTCGGAAAGTTCAGCATTACGCGTAGTACAATCTGCAAGTTTTCCAGGAAGCGTCATTCCTTCGAGCGCTCCCTTTCTAAGCACCGCATCTTTGGCAGCTCTAGCAGCAATTCTAGCACGCACAGTAAGCAAACACTTTTCAATCATTGCTTTGGCGTTAGTAGGATGCTTTTCTAAAAATTCCACCAGACCTTCCGACGTAATACTGGAAACAATACCACGCACTTCAGCATTTCCTAATTTTGATTTAGTCTGACCTTCAAACTGAGGATTACGAAGTTTCACGCTAACCACCGCCGTCAAACCTTCTTTCAAATCTTCACTGGTCATTCCACCATCTTTTTCTTTGATCAGATTATTCTTCTTAGCATAATCATTAAGCACTCGTGTTAGCGCCATTTTAAATCCAGTCACATGCATTCCACCTTCCGGCGTAAAAATATTGTTTGCAAAAGAATAAAGATGTTCTTTATATCCATCAGTATATTGCAAGGACATTTCAACAGCGACATCATCAACTGTTTTTTCAACATAAACAGGCATTTCATTTTTAACAATTTTTCCACGGTTCAAAAATTTCACAAAAGAAACAATCCCTCCGTCAAAATAAAATCCATGACGTCTGATTTTATATGCTTCTTTTTCAGTTGTAGCTTCGCGACGATCCTCAATTACGATTTTCACACCTTTCGTCAAATAAGCTTGCTGACGAACATAATCCAAAATTTTCGTCCAGGAATATTTAATTTCTGGAAAAATTTCCGGGTCGGCTTGAAAAATCACAGTTGTTCCAGTATGATCCGTTTTTCCAATTGATTTCACATCGCCCTGCGGAATTCCTTTTCTATATTCCTGCGCCCAAGTTTTTCCTTCTCGACAGGTTTCCACTCTGGTCCAAGCAGAAAGAGCATTAACAACCGACACACCCACACCATGAAGTCCTCCGGAAATTTTATATCCTTCCCCGCCAAATTTTCCACCGGCATGCAGAACCGTAAGCACTGTTTCCAGTGTTGATTTTTTTGTTTGCGGATGAATTTCTACTGGAATTCCACGACCAAAGTCACGCACTGAAACGATGTTGTCCGGCAAAAGCTGCACTAAAATATCATTTCCATTTCCGGCCATCGCTTCATCGATTGAATTGTTTACCACCTCCCAGATCAAATGATGCAAACCTTCTGTGGAAGTTCCACCAATATACATTCCCGGGCGCTTGCGCACTGGATCCAATCCTTCCAGCACTTGAATTTCTTTCGCACCATAATCTGATTTTTTCACATTGTCTTTAGCCATAGTATTATTCTTATCCGATTAAATTTATTTTCATTAATTAATTTTATTCAATAAATCTCAATGTCAAAATCCAAATATCCAATAAATGTCCTAAGTCCAAATGAAAAAAATTTAGTCATTAAGATTTTGGATTTTGTTTGACATTTGACATTGAGATTTTGGATTTATTATCCAAATATATTTCACAAACCTATTTTTTTGTCAGGAAGTACAATTCTACCAAAAATATTCCTGCTACCGCCAGTGCTCCATCCCACCAGGTCAAAATGCGATATTGTTGTAAAATCAGCAACAGGCACAAAAGTATCGCAATCAATATTCCCTGTCTAAAACTAATCCCGATGTGTGCAAGAGCATTGTCCTCACTTCCGCTAACTTTTTTGCGCATCCATGTGAAAAAAAGAATGAACACTCCAGAAAAAAACAGTAGCGCGCTGATAAAAAAAAGGAGTTGCCCAGCAGCGCCAGTTTTTTGCGGATCCATTTGTATTATAACCAAAATCCAAGCCGCAAATGAAATCGCCGTGGAGATTCTTATTCCCCAAAGATACGATGTTAACGTCATATTTTTGTTTTTATTGAAAACACTACTTATTCATTATAGCGGAAAATAGCTGGCAAGGCAAGCAAAAAGTTACTTTTTCAACTGTTTGACAATACTAAAAAAATGCGTATAATAAAAAGGTGCTAATATCTACCTATCATTATCAAATATAGCGGGATGGAGCAGTCTGGCAGCTCGCGTGGCTCATAACCACGAGGTCGTAGGTTCAAATCCTACTCCCGCAACAAGAGTTAACTGACAACTTATAACTCACAACCTATAACAAAAACTCACAGTTGTTTGTGGTTAGTTGTAAGTTGTTTGTTTGATTGGCAGGGTAGCTCAGCTGGTTAGAGCACAGCCTTCATAAGGCTGGGGTCGCGGGTCCGAGTCCCGCCCCTGCTACAGGTTTTAAAAAATGAAAATATTTCTGGGGTCGTAGCTCAGCTGGTTAGAGCGATTGCCTGTCACGCAATAGGTCGTGGGTTCGAGTCCCATCGGCCCCGCAGAAATTTAAAACAACATCCGCAAGGATGTTGTTTTTATTTTACTTTTAAATTTTTGATGTTTCAATCCAGAAATTCGAGATATTTCAAGAAGTTCTCATACACGCCAATTACGGCCACAGCCATACGCTGATCAATGACAAAATCTGCTTCGTGCACAATTTGATTTCTGATTTTATGAGCACCTATCAATGATTCCAAGTGATCGTCAAGATGGGCAGCACTAACCTGCTCAAGTTTTTCAGACATATTGGCGCCCTTATATCCAATGCCGGACAATATTTCATCAGCAATCGCATCAGCTTCAATAATTGCAACTTTGTATTGCGAAGTATTTTCATCCTTAAGCCTGCTTTTAACTTTGTCCCAACGCTTTTGCATTTTGCTTTTTGAAGCCAGTGGAATGTCCATACCTTTAAGACCAACACGAAGATGTTGTGGCACATCGCGCAAAATAAGCATCAAAACAATATCAATAAACAAAACCAACAAATAAATAGCTAGGAATATCTTCAACACCAAAACAAACGGAGAATAATAAAAATTCTTCAGCACTTCCAGCAAAACTACAATAAAATTTTCTATATCGTAAAACATAAGGCTGCAGCAATTTCAAATTAAAAATTTCAAATTTCAAATCAATGCCTAATTTCCAATGCATTATTTTTTTAATTTCAGCATTTAGATTTTATTTGGAATTTGACATTTGGATTTTGACATTTAAAAAATAACAAACGCAAACAATTTTTACTTTTATTTTTTAGTGTTTATCTCGTAAGTGTGTGCGCAATTAAGCATTCCTTCTTCATCGAACCATTTTCCCATCAATTGTCCGCCGACTGGCAATTCTTTGCCATCAGTTGCGATAGCGCCAATTGGAAATGAAATTGCAGGCACACCAGCCAAATTTGCAGTTATTGTAAAAATATCAGACAAATACATCTTGAGAGGATCAGCTGATTTTTCACCAATTTTAAAGGCAACTTCCGGTGCTGTCGGAGAATAAATAAAATCCACAGTTTTGAAAGCATTCTCAAAATCTCTGCGAATAAGCGCGCGAACCTTTTGCGCTTTCAAATAATATGCATCATAATATCCAGCACTAAGCGCATACGTTCCAAGCATAATTCTTCTTTTCACTTCATCGCCAAATCCAATTTTACGCGTGTCCAAATATGTTTCTAGCAATTTTTTTGGCAACGCATTTTCATTAATATCAGAATCGACATTATCATCAGAGCGCATACCAAATTTAATCCCATCAAATTTTGCCAAATTGGAACTAACTTCGCTCGTCATAATAATGTAATACGTTGGCAATGCATATTCACTGTGCGGCAAACTTATTGTTTCAATTTTAGCACCAAGCGTCCTGAATTTTTCAAGAGATTTTTCAAAAATATTTTTTATTTCGCCTTCCAAGCTTTCAACATATTCTTTTGGCACACCAATTACTTTTCCTGAAATATCTCCAGTTAAATAATCTTCATATTTTTTATCACTGCTTTTAGCGCTTGTTGCGTCAAGCAAGTCCTGTCCAGAAATTCGAGACAAAATAATTGCAACATCTTCAACTCTTTTTGCAATCGGTCCTATTTGATCCAAACTTGAAGCCATTGCAATCGCTCCACTTCTTGAAACTCTTCCATACGTAGGCTTGAGTCCCACCACTCCGCAAAAAGAAGCTGGTTGCCTGATTGAACCACCCGTATCAGTTCCTAGCGACCAAACCGCCTGCCCAGCAGCCACGCTGGCAACACTTCCACCAGAAGAGCCACCGGCCACACGAGAAGTGTCCACTGGATTTTTTGTAATTTTATACGCACTGTTTTCAGTTGAAGACCCCATTGCAAATTCATCCAGATTGGTTTTTCCCAAAATCACAGCGCCACATTCTTTCAATTTTCTAATCACAGTTGCGTCATATGGCGCAATATAATTGTCCAAAATTTTTGAGGCTGCTGTGGTTCGCACACCATCAACACAAATATTGTCCTTGATCGCACAAGGAATTCCTTCGATTAAATCAATCTCTTCTCCTTTGGCAATTTTCTCATCAACAAACTGAGCCTGCTGCATTGCAAGTTTTTTTGTGAGAGTTAAATATGCACCAATTTCAGCGTCATTCTTTTCAATAACATCAAAATACTGCTCAGTCAGTTGAACAGAGGTTATTTCTTTGTTTATTAATTTTTGATGTAAATCTCTGATCATGAAACATGTAACATGTAACATGTAACAAAAATTCAAAATGCATTCTTGTTATATGCTATATGTTTTATGTTATATGCTTAAAGCACGCTTTTTACCTTTATAAATCCTTCTTTAACCTCTGGTACATTTTTCATAATTTCTTCCTTGCCCAGCTCCCCAAAATCAAAATGCTCGTCACTGCGGAAAGTGTTTTGCATTCCTGTAATATGTCCAATTGGCTCCACGCCAGTAACATCAACTTCATCCAATTTTTTAAAATAATCCAAAATCTCAGATAAATCATGCTGATATTTTTCCACGTCTTGCTCGCTCACACCAATTCGCGCAAGAGTAGCAATATGTAATATTTCTTCTTTTGATAACATAGTATGATACAAATTATGCTAATTAATACGAATGACGCAAATATGCAAATGATTCGCATCATTCGTGTATTCGCGTATTAGCATAAGATTCGCGTATTCGTATTATAAATTAAATAGTTTCTTGAATTCCTCCTCATTTAACACTTTCACTCCAAGCTTAATAGCTTTATCATATTTCGATCCTGCATTTTCGCCGGCTACGACATAGTCTGTTTTTTTGCTGACAGAAGATGAAACGCTTCCACCCTCTCTTCTTATCATATCTTTTGCCTCGTCCCTTGTAAAGCCGGCAAGCTCTCCAGTCAATACAAAGGTTAGCCCTTGTAATTTATAACTAGCAATTTGCAACTTATCACTAAAAACAATTTTGACACCCAGCGATTCCATTCTCTTTAGCAATTTAATATTTTCCTCATCTGAAAACCACAGCGCCAGGCTTTCAGCTGACTTTTCCCCAATACCTTTTATTCCCAGCCATTGTTCAATTGAAATTTTTGGAAACACACACACAACATCTTCCATGTTTTCAATAAAAATATTTTCTTTTTTTATTTTAACATTTGGACATTTGGATTTTATTGGAAATTGGAAATTGGAAATTGGAAATTCCGTATTAATCGCCTTAGCGATTAATACGGCTGTTTCTTCCCCTACAAATCTAATCCCTAAGGAATATAAAAATTTTTCCAGAGAAATAGTTTTGCTTTTTTCAATTGACTCAATCAATTTTTCTGCGGATCTTTCAGCAAATCTTTCCAGCGGCTGAAGGTCGCCAACTTTCAAATCAAAAATATCAGCAAAATTAGAGACAATTCCTTCTGTCATCAATCTTTCAACAATACTTTCTCCAAAGCCAACAATATCAAAACCTTTGCGACTCACGAAATGAACAAGCTGCCCCATCTCAACAGCAAAGCATTTTGGATTTGTGCAATAATGCGCCACACTCAGGTCATGAGGCATAGAACATAGAACATGAACCATTCCCTCATCCCTTTCATCTCCCTTTTTCCCATTTTTTCCCTTTTTTATCTCTTTTCCTATATTTTTCCCCTCTTCACACCCTTTTTCCCCTTTTTTAGTCGTAATTTGTCTTTCTACTTTTCCCCCGCAAATAGGGCAAAAATCAGGCATTTTAAACGTTTTTTCTTTTCCTGTTCGCAAGCCTTTTACCACTGAAACAACCTCTGGAATGACGTCTCCAGCTTTGTGGATGACCACAGTATCCCCAATCCTCACGTCAAGCCTATTTATCTCATCCTCATTATGAAGGGTCGCGCGGCTTACCACAGAGCCTGCCACGAGCACTGGACGAAGGTGCGCAACAGGCGTAAGCGCGCCAGTGCGCCCAACTTGCACCTTAATATCTTCCACCACTGTTGTCACTTGCACCGCTGGAAATTTGTACGCAATTCCCCAACGTGGAGATTTTCCCGTATAACCCAAAGCATCCTGCAATTTCCTAGAATTTATTTTGATCACGATGCCATCGATTTCATAGTCTTGCTCATTTTTTTTCTCTATCCAGCTTTCATAAAAGTCTTGAATTTCATCCACTGATTTGCAAAGTTTATGATCAAAATTCACTTTAAATCCAAGACTCTTCAAATGAGCTAATTCTTCAATTTGTGTCGCAGGAAGCTCCATGTTCAATTGATCAATATCGTAAATAAAAGAATCTAATTTACGCTTCGATGCAATTCTTGGATCAAGCTGCCGTACCGCTCCAGCTGCGGCATTTCGAGTGTTGGCAAATAGAACTTCCCCATTCTTTTCACGTTCAATATTCAAACGCTCAAGCTCATTCTTGCTTAGCCAACATTCACCAACCACAACTGCTGATATTTTTTCATTTAATTCCAATGGAACACTTTGAATTGTTCTGATGTTATGGGTAATATCTTCACCAATCACACCATCCCCGCGCGTAGCGCCTTGAATTAATTTTCCATTCTCATAAGTCAAAATAATTTTAAGTCCATCAATTTTCATCTCACAGCAATATTCCAATGTTTCATCCTTGAACTCACTTTTTTCAAGCATTCTTTTAACTTTTTCATCCCATGCCTTCAGCTCCTCATAACTAAACACATCATTAAAAGACCACTGCCTGTTAGCATGGCGGACCTTTTTAAATCCTTTAACAGCCGTTCCTCCTACACGCTGAGTAGGGCTTGTTGGTGAAAAAAATTCAGGAAACTGATCTTCAAGTTGACGCAATTCTTTTGTTAATGAGTCATAAACCACATCTGTCACATCAGGTTGATCCAAAACATGATATCGATAACGAAGATCATCAATTTCCTTGCGAAGTTTTTCTATTCTATTTTGAGCCTGTATTTTGTCCATATTTTCATTATACAAAATAAAAGCCCCTCTATCAATGAGGAGCTTAAAAGCCTTTTGATTTTACTGTCTAAGCGAAACGGTGGTTTGCATTTTAGCAGCATTACCACCATACGCATCTGCCGTTATTGAAATTTTCCCAAAAACTGGATTCATTGGATCTGTTATGTCCGTTGGCACGCCAGAAAATGAAAAACTTGAAAGTTCATTTGGCGCAGTAAGCGATGTGAATGACGCTGCTGATGGATTAGTATCACAATCAGTGATAACTGTGCCAGCAGCAGTAAAAACTTTTAACAGTCCATCAGTATCATATTTATAAGTAACACACAAGGATCTCGAATTATCAAACATTGTTATTTGATTTACTCCAGCATAAGAAGTTGGCGCCGACGGAAAAACACTACTCCTGATTGTTTTTGCCATCATATTTATGACATATTGCGCACTTTCCATACCTCTTTGAGTTTTTTTAACATTTGCATAATTTTTTAGCAATGAAGAAAAAGACCCCATCAACATAACGATGATGAAAGAAAAAACAAGCAGCGCAATCAGAGTTTCAACCAATGAAAAACCTTTTTTCTTTTTTATATTTTTATTCAACATATTCAAGATATTTTTATAAATCAGGAAATACAGCTTTTACTGAAACACAATTGTTTGCAATATTACAAGTCCCCGGAAATCCAGTTATTGATGCAAATCCGTTATTTTTCCAAGTCACATAACTCGTTACTTCTATTTCTCTTGTTGATAGAGCTTTAGTGCCTGTCACAGTCAAATAGATTGTCCTATAAAATTTTGTTGGGACCGATCCTGCTCCATTAGTGTGAGTATAAAAACCACCATTCAAATAGAGTCGCTTATCTGTTCCAACACCCATATTTAAAGCTGAACTTGTATAATCAATCCGTTTATCATTATATGGAGATCCAAGTGCATTAAGTGCATCCAAAGTTGCTTCACCATTATCTTTCAAATTCCTAACAAGTTCAATACCTTCTTGAGCAAGCTCTGAAGCAATGATTTGATTTTTAGCATTGATTGAATTTTTCGTATTCGCCGTCATCAAAAACAGCACAGATGAAATGCCAATCGACAAAACCAAGAGAGAGATCAGAACCTCTACCAAAGAAAACCCCCGCTTAATTTTATTATATTTTTTTTCCATTTTTTTACCCCATTGAATTGTTTACCCAGTTGAATTTATTTATATTCAACAGGGCGGAAACACTATTCAATTGGGGTCATTTTTTATTTTTATGGACAAGCAACACCTTTTTGTTCAGTCACGGAACCATTTGCCGAAACAACAACTGATGCGCAAACGCTGGCAATTGTTGATCTTAATATGATTATTTTTACGCCATCAACCCTTCCATCTGGCGGACTAAAAAACAAATTTACATCTGAGCCAACAAATGAAACTCTTTTTTTGGTAAGATCAATAGATTGCCCACCGATAGCTATTTCAGTAGGAGTAACAGCACAATCACTATAATATTTAACAGTATAAGTAACGCCTAGAGGTGCATCTAATTCAAATTTACAAGCATTTATATCAGCAATGCCGTCCGCATTAGTATCAAATCGTTTTCCATTCAATGCTTCGTTTTGCAGAGCTCTAATCTGAGCTGCAATTTGTCTAGCTACCACTTCAACATCCGAAGATGCTTTCTTGCCATTTTGATTCACAAAAAGAACTCCTGTCATAAAAATCATAATTGCAGCCACAATTAGCATTTCTACCAAGGAGAAACCTTTTTTAATTTTTGAAAATTTTTGTTTCATCTTATCCTAACATAAAAAACCAATATTTAAGGGCTGGAAACATTTGCGGAAGAATGATTACCAGAAAAGTTCCTGTAATCAAAAAAGGTGCAAAAGGAACTTGGCTTTTCATTGTTTTCTTGCTAATAGCAATAAGTCCAACACTGATTAGCGCGCCGATTGTAAACGAAAGCATCAGCGCCACAATAATATTAGGCCAACCAACAACCATCCCTACTAAAAGTCCGAGATAAGCATCGCCATATCCCATCCATGTTTCTTTGGAATATGCTGCCAGTGACCAGAAAAATCCGCCCGCTACCAATCCGCCGACTATTCCTGAAATCGTGCGCAAATCCAAAATTGAAGTTGCAAAACCAAAATTTTGCCAATCAGAAAAAAGAAAAAATGCCAAACTCACTCCAACTCCAAGCCACAAAATCAGCATCGGAATTTCCATATATCTGAAATCATACACGAAAATAATCATCAGAATTGAAAATGAAATCAAATAATACATTGTCAGCATCCAACTCGAAAGATCGAGCACATTGAAAAAATAATTTCCTATGAGCGCAAAAACAATTCCAGTCATAGCTTCGACAACTGGATATTGCCAAGAAATTTTTTCGCCGCAATCTCTGCATTTTGCGCTAAGCAAAACGAAACTAAGGAGCGGCACATTATCGAACCATCTGACTTTCTTTTTGCAATTTGGACAATGACTCCTCTCCATCAAAGATTCCACCGCATTCAAGCGATACACAACCGCATTCAAAAAACTTCCGATAATAAGTCCAAGGATGAGGAAAATAATAAGCATAATATTGTCTGTGTCATTCCGGACTTGATCCGGAATCCCGAGCTTTGGCACACAGGCCTTTCTGCCACGAGAGATACTGAAACAAGTTCAGTATGACAAAATAAAATCTTAACTTCCTAAATTTTACCACAAAAACAAAAAGTATGCCAATTCAACACATACTTTCAATCCTGAAAAAATCTAGCCTTATAATTAAGGCGTGCAAGAACCAGTAGTGGCATTGCAAATTATATTAACACCACCGCATGTTCCCGTAAACAAATTTCCTGCTGCCGCGAAAGATGAGCAGCCATTAGGTTCTGCCGGCCATTTTGCATCTGTCGTGGAAATAGGATTACAAATATAACCATCAGGAGCATACGCAAGCAATGAACTACCAGCAGAAACACAAAAAATCATATAATTTAATGCACTTTTCATTGTTGTTTTTCCAGCGCCAAATCTAGCCTTATCCCGAGAAGCATTCATACTTACCAGAATAGCCGCAGCCAAAATTCCAATAATAGCAATCACAATCAGAAGCTCAATCAATGTAAACCCCCGCCTAGCCGGCAGGTATGTTTTTTTCATAAATTTTAATGTTTTTTATTTTTTGTATTTAATATTTTGTATTTCACATTATATAAATTTTACCATAAAAACAATTAGGCACCAAATTAAAATACAAAACAAAAAGAACTCAGGAAAACTGAGTTCTTTTGCAAGATGATACCGTGTAAAAAATACGCGATATAATAAAAATACTAACTAGGTTGTGACACAAGAACCGAGTGAGGCATCACAAGTTATTGTTGAAGTTCCGCATGCTCCAATAAGTTGATCACCCGATACAGACAATGTGCAACCATTTGGTTGTGCTGGGAATAGGGCGTCAGTAGTTGCCACAGTTGAACAAATAGCTCCACCACTAGAATAGTTATTTATAGAACTTGTACCATCACCAACACACAACACCATATAAGTCAAAGCACTTCTCATTGATGCTTGAGCTGATGCTAATTGTGCTTTTGTTCGAGCATTAGAAGTGCTTACCAAAATAACTCCTGCCAAAATACCAATGATTGCAATTACAATCAAAAGTTCAATCAATGTAAAACCTTTTTTCATATTATTTTTTCTTTATGTCATCTTGAGCGATTCGTCAGCAGACGAAGAGTCGAAAGATCTGAACCCGGATCCTCACGTCGCACTGCTGTGCTCCTCAGGATGACACTATGATATTATTATCTTTTTAATATTATTTATTGTTTTTGCTAAAAAATCGACCTATCTCTTTTAGCGTATATTTAAACTCACACTCAATCTAACAAAAATTTATGGCGTAGAACAACTATTATTAGCATAACTGCATGTTATTGTAGGTTGTCCACTTTTAGTCGCGGTAAATGTATAAGTTGATATTTGAGCGTTTGTTGCTGCAGCAGCAGTAACGGTATATCCTGTTTTAGCATTTACATTTGGCCAAAGAACACTATGACTTGCATCATTGCAAATTTTACTTGCAACATTATAAGCATTAAGTCCGGCACCATCATCCTGACAAGTTACAATTTCCGGTAAAACACTTGATAGAGTTGTGATCGCAGAAGCTGTTTTTGATTTATCAATACTACTTCCAGTACTAACCAAAACAACACCAGCTAAAATTCCAATGATTGCAATTACAAGCATGAGCTCAATGAGTGTAAACGCCTTTTTCTGCATATGTTTATTTATCTTGATTTTCATATTTTTATTATAGCACAAAAATTATTTATTTTAAACCCTTCAATAAATTTTCTCCTTATCATTCTCTCCTTTGATAAGGAGAGATGTCTTGTATTCAAGACAGAGAGGTCAGAGAGAATCGTTACTAAGGCTCCGCTCAAACCCCTCCGCCCTATCGGGCACCTCCCCTCATCCGAGGAGAGGAAGATAGTGAAGAAAACCTTTTATTGCATCTGTCCCGCTATACTATATATCGGCATCAAAATAGCAAAGACTAAAATTCCAACACCCAAACCAAGAAAAGAAATCAGGATTGGTTCGAGCATTGTTGAAAGATTTCTGGTAATGCGATCGGTTTCTTGGTTGTAAAAAACTGACATATGTCTCAAAACTTCACTAATCTTTCCAGCTTCTTCTCCTATTTTTACCATTTGCGCAACGATTGGAGGAAAATATTCGCTGCGAGCAAAGACACTGCTTATTGTTCCTCCTTTTTTCACTTCGTCTGCTGCGCGTAAAATGACAGCTTCATATGCTGTGCTGTTTACAACTTCCCCCACAATAACCAACGCTCTGACAATTGGAATTCCTCCATCCAAGAGCACTGAGAGATTTTCAGAAAAACGAGATATGTAAACATATTGAAAAAGTTTTCCAATTACAGGGATTTTCATTTTGATAATATCCCATTCTCTTTTCCCATCTTCTGTTTTAACGTAATAAACAATTCCACTGACAACAGCAATAATAATAAGCCCTACCAACCACCAATAAACACTCATAAAATCGCCCATTTTCATCAAAACTGCTGTATACCAAGGAATTTCGACATTCATATCTTTGAAAATACCTGTAAGTTTCGGAAGAACGACCGTAAAAACAATAAAACCGATGATGACTGCGGCAGACAAGACAAAAATTGGATAAAACAAGGCTCCTTTTATTTTTGAATTTAAATCGTAATTTTTCTCGGTATTTTCCGCCAAAAACAAGATGCTGCGTTGCAAATTTCCGGAAAGCTCCCCTGCTTTTACCATACTAACAGCCAACGTTTCAAAAACATTCTTATGCTTTGACATAGCTTCGGAAAAAGGCACTCCATCTTCAATGTCGCTGATCATTTCAATTATCACTGTTCTAAAAAAAACATTTTCAGTTTGATCTCCCACTGCCTGCAAAGAACCAATAATAGAAACTTTAGCCTCAATCAGCGTTGCCAGCTGCCTATAAAAAACAGAGAGTTCTCGCAAGCTAACACCCTCCCAAATGTGTTGCAAATCCTTCATCACAGCAGAAACTTCTTCAATTTTTTCAATCTTAAGCAGAATATACCCCTTTTCTTGAAGCATTGCCACTGCAGCATCATTATTGGTAGCATCCACTTTGCCACTAATAATCTCGCCACCAGAATTTTTTGCCTGAAATAAAAATTTCATATTAGTTAATTGATTTATTTTTTACTAATCAACATCTGCAAGTATTCTTCGTTTTTTGAATAAATAAGTGCGTCATCCATTGTTATGAGTCCTCTTTGAATCAAATCTGCCAATGATTTGTCCAATGAAACCATCCCTTCCCTAAGACTTGTTTCAATCACACTGTCAATCTGATATGATTTATTTTCTCTGATCAAATTTTCTACTGCATGATTGTTCATCATAATCTCCATAGCAGGAATTCGTCCTCCTCCAACTTTCGGAACCAAGCGCTGAGAAACCACACCCAGCAGCACGCTTGCAAGCTGCGATCTGATTTGATTTTGTTGATGCGCGGGAAAAACATCCACGATTCTATCAATGGTTTGTGAGGTGTCATTGGTGTGAAGCGTTGCCAAAATCAAATGCCCGGTTTCTGCAGCCGTCATAGCCGTGCTTATTGTGTCCAAATCTCGAAGCTCTCCAATAAGAACAACGTTTGCATCTTCACGAAAAACACTGCGAAGCCCATCCGGAAAAGATTTAGTATCCCTGCCAACTTCGCGTTGATTGATTATGCATCTGTCCTGCTCGTAAATATATTCAATAGGATCTTCAATAGTGATTATATGTTTGTCTTCATTATGATTAACAAAATCAATCAGTGCGGAAAGTGTTGTTGATTTTCCGTGTCCAACAGGCCCTGTTACTAAGAGCAACCCTTGCGTGTTTTTGGTAAAATCATATAGTATCGGCGGAATATTTAATTCTTCCAGAGTTCTAACATTTCCAGAGACCATACGCATAGTCACACTTGTGTTTCCCTGTTGATGAAAAATATTAGTTCGAAATCGAGCTTTGTCTTCGAAATTATATGAGAAATCAACCTGACCATCTGCAATCAACTTTTTTTTGTTATCCTCGCTCATCAAAGCATCGCTGAGTGCTTGCGTGTCATCAGCAGATAAAATTGATTCTTGAGTCAATGGATACAATTTTCCATCCAGCCTGAGTGTTGGATAACGACCCACAACCAAATGCAAATCAGAAGCATTTTGCTGAGCCACCAATCGCAGAAGATTTTTTATTCTTTGTTCGCTTTGCAATGTTGTCATTTTGTTTTTATATTAAAAACACTGTGTTTACATTATACCAATTTTTACATCTTCAGCAAAGTTTTTACTTTGAGCACAACCTCTGATGGTGTGAAATGCGATTTTATCAAATATCCATCAGCTCCATTTTCAACACTATTAACAATATTTTCATTATCTTTTGAAATATTTGTAAGCATTATGATTGGAATATTTTTTAAAACATCAATGCTTTTTATTTTTTTAAAAACTTGAGTACCATCCATATTCGGCATAATTATATCAAGCAAAATAATATCAGGAATTTCTTTTTTCAATTTTTCCATAGCATCAACTCCGTCTTCAGCAACAACAACCTCAAAACCTTCCTGAGAAAATTTTATTTCATAAATATCCCTAATAAACGCATCATCTTCAGCGATCAATATTTTCTTAGCCCTAATAGCCATATTTATATTTTTTAAACTTAGCCTTTATCATCTTCCATCTCGCCTCCAACATTCTTGCTTCCCTCGGTTACTCTTTCAACCTCTTCAAGCGTTGTCAGCCCAAGCAAAACCTTGAGCACACCATCTTGTTTGATTGTTACCATTCCTTGCTTGTTGGCATATTCTTGAACAGCAGTTTCTGAACCATTATGTTCGGAGATTATTTCTTTCATTTCTTTATCAATTTCAAGTGCTTCAAAAATTGCTACGCGACCTTTATATCCACTATTACCACAAGATTCGCATCCTTTGCCTTTATACATATGCACTCCGTCTTCCAAATTAAGTTTATACTTTTCAATTTCCCCTTTTGACATTTTGTCTATTTGTTCATGAATATATCCTGAAACTGCTGGAGAAATTTTCACTTCCTCTTTGCAATCGCTGCAAATTCTTCGTACAAGTCTCTGCGCTCCCACAACCCGAAGAGATGAGGCCAACAAAAAAGCTTCGATTCCCATATCAATAAGTCGCGGAACTGCCCCAATGGAACTGTTTGTATGCAAAGTAGAAACAACTAAATGTCCTGTGAGCGCTGCGTGGATGGTAAGCTCAGCTGTTTCATTGTCACGAATTTCCCCAACCATAATCACATTAGGATCTTGACGCAAAATACTGCGAAGTCCGCTGGCAAAAGTATATCCTATTTCTGGGTTTATTTGACTTTGATTGATTCCAGAGATTGAATATTCAACAGGATCTTCAAGTGTTATTATGTTTCGTTCCTCCTTGTTAAGAATATCCAAACAAGCATACAGCGTTGTTGATTTTCCACTTCCTGTTGGACCTGTCATTAAAATAATACCGAATGGTTCTTTAATATTTCGAGTAAGAATTTCCCGCCCACTTCCCATAAGACCCATACTTTCAAGGTCGATGACTTTGCTGCCCGTGTCCAAAAGACGCAGCACGACTTTTTCGCCATCAATCACGGGCAAAGTCGACACACGAAAATCAACCGAATGCCCATCTTCCTTAATTTTAAATCTTCCATCCTGAGGTTTTCTTTTCTCGTCTATTTTTAAATTAGAAAGAATTTTTATTCTTGACACAACAGCCCTGCCAACTTCTTTTGGGATAGAAAGAGAAGCGTACAGAACACCGTCAACTCTGAAACGAACACGATATTCTTTTGCGCCATAAGGCTCAATATGGATATCGCTAGCCTTTCCGTCAATCGCATGCCTAATAACAACACTTAAGAGCTTTGTCACAGGCGCTGATTGCAAACTATCATTAGCTTTTGAGTCATCCTCCTCCCCTGCTGGCAAATTCATATCTCCAATGCTTTCCATTTGCAAAGAATCCATCGCTTCTTCAATAGCCCTCTCTGCGCCACCTTCATATTGCTCTATCATTTTCTGAAAAACTCCCTCCGAAACCAAATATAAATCAAATTCTAATTTTTTTTTCTCTGAAATAAAGCGCAGGATATTAAGGGCATTTGTATTTTGTGGATCAATTATTGCTATTTTAACATTGGCTCCACTGGCTTCAAAAGCAACAATTTTATTTTGCTTTGCGATATCTTCAGAGATAATATTCAATGTTTCAGAAATAATAGTTGGAGCATCTTGAAGATACGGAATTCCTAATTCCTTGGCTCTTTTTAATATTTCGTCAGAATCAGAATGCACCAAGCTTGATTTGCTTGCGGTTGATGCGACATTTTTTTTTAATGTATTTTTTTTCTCCATAATAAATAAGGAACCTTAAATCAGGAATTCGGGTAGCAAAAATTAATTAACAATAAATGGATTTTGCTTTCCTTCAGGAGCAATGTAATCCCCGATTAATTGAGCTTTTTGAGGAATATATTTTTTCAGCGCAATAATCGTTTCATTGTCCAAAATGGCATTAAAATTTTCAACTTTCTGGTTGTTTATTTTTATATTATCCAAATACCCAAAAGTTATTTCGACATCGGCCAACAATAGATTACTGTTATTAGCAACAGGCTCTCCCTCTGCTTCTTGCTCACCATCTGCTTCATTTGTTTGCTTTGCGATTTTCACAAATTTAACAGCATTAAAAACTGGCATTCTTTGCAAATTATTAAGGAAAATTCTTACTTTTTCATATTCGCCAGCGATTGAAATCTCAGCGGGAATTGTTTGCAATGAATTAATTTCATTTAAAGCCTCCTGACCATCAGAAGATGCAACATTTTTAGCTGTCAAAGCAGTAGCCTTTTCGACACTTTTTAAGGAAATGTCCAACAATGAAACATTCGCATCATTGGCCAGGAAATTTATTTCACTAATAATTCGCTCCTCAGTTTTATTGCTCGGCAAATATCTTTTTACGACATTTTGTATGTCAGCATTATCAACAAGCTCTTTCCCGAGTGCTTCGATTGTTGCGTTTCTATTATTAATTTCGTTTAATTCTTCTTTTTTTGCAATAATATCCTCATTTATTTTCTTGATATTATTTATTTCAGGCCATATAAAACTAATAAAAATCACGACCGAAACAGAAAGCATAATTGGGAAGAAAAGAAATTTTAATTTCATTTTTTTAATCCAGGTTATTGTTTATTTCTAAGCAAAAACTGGGACAATATAATTTTTTATTTTTTAATTTTCATTTCAATATTACATTTCACACCTTCTTCACTGCGAGCAACATCCACAATGTTTATTTCATCAAAATATTTGGAATTTTTAAGATTGAAAATTTGCAAAGCCAGATTATTAAAATTATCGGCTTCAAAAGAAACAATCGCTTTTTCTTGATCATATTCAAATTCAGAAACAAGCATTCCTGAGCTCATATCTTCGCCAAGATAATCAAGTACCTTGGTAATTTCCAGACGTGTTACGTTTTCATTTTCAATTTCAAGATTTTTTTTAATTTCAGTTAGACGATTTTGCGTATCCATAGCCATTTCAAGACTTTTCAAATTGACAATTTTTCCTTTTTCAACCAAAATAGTCTCTGCCAAAGCATTATTTTTTCCTTCCACAATGGGAACATAAAATTTCAATGCTGCGAGCAACAACACAATAATAGCTAAAATTCCCAATGAAAAAAACATTCCTTTGTTCCCGCTTTTCAAAAAAGAATTGTCCTCCTGCTGAGTTTGATGCAAATTTATAGTGGTCATTTTTTTTGCCCCGTTGAATTCGCCTTTGGCGACTATTCAACTGGGGTATTAACTCCTTTTATTATGTTTTTATTTTTTTATTTACGCTTATATTCCTCTATTCCTCGCAGAGCAAGACCGATTGCGACAGAAAAAGAAGCTCCCAGTTGAGATACTAATGGTTTAGCGTTTTCATCAACTAAAATTCTTTTCCAAGGATCTCCCACAGTAACAGGCATTCCAAGCGAACTAGTGAGATATTCCTCAAGACCTTTCATTTTTGATGTGCCGCCTGAAATAAAAATCCCATCAATGCGCAAGTTTTTATTTTTCTCTCTACAAGCATTCAATATTCGTTTTGATTCGCTCGCAATCAACTCCAACACAGGAATAACGAGCGCTGATTCTCTGCTATTTATTAAATCCTTATCTCCCTTTTTAAAACTTTCTGCCCGTTGCCTTGAAACAGCCATACTATCAACAATAGCGGTCGTAATTTCATTTCCACCAGCATCAATATTTCGATTGACTGTCACGACTCCTTTTTCTACTAAAATCATATTAGCTGCTCGAGAACCAATGTCGATAATAAAAAAATTGCCAACATCCTCACCTACCAAGCAGCGTGCAATTGAAAAAGTTTCCAATTCGATGGCTCTAACTTCCATATTCATTCCGGAAACAAGTCTGTCGTAGTGTTCAATGTCTTTTTTTGGCGCAGCAACAAGAAGGACTCGTATTCGTTTGCTGTTATTTTTTTCCAAATTTTGCTGCGACACTTTGTCCGCTTCAAGATGTTCAATAATCTCCCAACTCATTGCGACCTCATCGAGAGAACTTGGGATATATTTGTGAGCCTCAAATTGAATGGCTCTGGCAAGCTCATCCTGCTGCATCTCAGGCAATTCAATGATTGTTATAAGCCCACTAAATCCAGGAATGGAAACATACGCCCTTGAGCCTCGTTTCAATTTCATTTTCGCAATTAAATTCTTGAGCGCGCTGTTTAGTTTTTGTTCATAAGAAGAAACATTTGCACCTTTTGGCTGATCACCTTGCCCACTCCAATTCAAGTCAACGACCCCATAATTTTCCAATTTGGTTTTTTGATTTTCAAAGGAAAGCTCCACAACTTTAATTGAGGACGTTCCGAAATCTATTCCGACAAAGTGATTGTCTACTTTCTTTAAAAATTCAAACATTTTTGTATTTATTTTAGTCTAAAACTTGCAGATTATGTTATCATAATAGTAAAAAGTCATTAAACTTTTTGGTATTGTCGTTCGCTCGGAGATAAAAGTGCTCTTTTATCTCACTCACTTTACTAAATAATAACATAATTTTGAAAAACAAACAACAGCTCTTGTTTATTATTTTTCCACAATGACACCATTATCATACCATAATTTTGAAAAACTTTCTTAAGAAAACACATTTCATCATATTGGACACATTATTTCCCATTTCTTGCATTAACTGCAAAAAAGAGGGTTCTTGGCTTTGCGACAAATGTCAAAATAACATTCACATTAATGAAGAACATCTGTGTCCAATATGTGAAAAAATGATCACTCCGGACGGACGAACTTGTCTTTCTTGCAAAAGAAAAAGCTTCCTTGATGGACTCCTTGTTGCAGCTTCCTATTCCCAATTTCAAATTTCAAAAGCAGTTCATCTTTTCAAATATCGCTTCGTGGATGATTTGCACATTCCTCTGGGAAACTTATTTGTAAACGTCCTGAGAAAAACAGAACTCCCACTACCCAACATCATAACACCAGTGCCACTTCACAAAAGAAGGCTCCGCTGGCGAGGATTCAATCAATCAGCGCTGCTCGCAAAACATCTTGCGGATAATTTATTGCCTCAAAACAAAATACCATTTGACGAAAACATTCTTATTCGCAATCGCTACACGTCGCCACAGATGAAAATAAAAGATCACATTTCGCGCAAGCAAAACATTGCCGGAGCATTTTCACTCTCTCCTGATGCGGAAATTAAAAACAAAACTGTTTTGTTAGTTGATGACATCGCCACCACCGGCTCCACGCTTTTTGAATGTGCCAAAATCCTTAAGGAAGCTGGGGCAAGCGAGGTTTTTGCAATTGTAATTGCTCGGCAGGAAACGAAGAGTTAATGGTTAAGTGAGTGTTTTTTTGCTATACTGACAATGTAGTAACTGATACCATATTAAAAAATCTAACATATGTCTCAAAATCAACAAACAAAATACCAGGAATTCATCTATAAAAATAAACGTGTCATAGAAAGTGTCACATTATCATGCAAAAAAAGACTAACAAAAAATCCAAGAATAACAACGGAGGAGCTTTTCACTGCACTCAGCAAAGAGTTTGGGGATGTCTATTATGAAGATAAAAACCTCTGGATTGCATATTTTAAAAAAAATATTCCTAGCATTTTACGTGAAATAGCTGAGGATGCGCGCTTGGAAAGCCTTGTATTAGAACAAAAAAAATTTTCATTTCAAGATGCTAATGATGAATTGCGAAACAATTTCAAAACTAACAAATATCACATCTCATCACTTACCAATCTTCCAGGAGATGAACACATTGAAAAAAGCTTACCTACTGGAGATATAGACGATCAGGAAGATCCCGTAGAGTTTACAATAGTAATCCCACCCAGGGAAATGCCAAAAAAGGAAATAGAAACTGCACTGAAGCACCTAGAGGTAGAGCCGGAATTAGATCTACATTTAAAACCAATTTCCAAAAAAACTCTCGATGAAGGAAGAGATAACAACTTCCCTTTTGGCAAAGGCATGTTGAAATAACTTTAAATATTTATTTTTCAATATTAAATTAATTTGAGTTTTACTGTTCTAATTTAACCACTCCTGCTTCAACAAGCGCGCGATAATGATCGGGCTTGCTACGCAGCAAATATTCAATAACCTTTCCTTTGACGGGCAAACTTTTCAGTCCATTTTTTTGTGCAAATTTTTCAATTTTTTCCAGCGCTTCAGCCATCTGTTTTTTTTCTTCCACCAAAAGTTCTATCGCCCCAATATTATAAACACCTTTGTCATCATAAACCACATTGTCAAGATCAATAACAAATTCTTCTTTTTTGAATTTTTTTCTTGTTGTGACGCAATTGCAAAAAGGTTTATAACCAAAAGCTTCAATATCACTTTCAAAATCATTTATTTTTGCAATCGCAAAAATTTCCCTTATTTTTTCCTCCCCTTCAATTTCTTGATATTGCTGCGAAAAATTTTTATCGCCCAAGTGCATCGGCAATTTCAATTCAAAATCCTCTCCTCTTTTTCTCAGCCAAATGTCATTTTTCGTCAGTGCAAATTCATCAGTGTCATAATAAACATCTGTAAAAGTTTTTTCACCAACAAAATCAGCTCCCCCAACAAGCCTCTCAATGTCGCTTTCAGAAAGTATAAATTTTTTCTCTACTTCAAACATAATAGTTAGTTTATAAAGTTCATAAAGTTATAAAGTTTATGAACGGAAAATCACCAGACAAATCAAAAACAATTCAATGCCATAACTTGTCTAAAATTAAATTATCATCAAGCAACAACTTCCACATTTTCCTGCGTTATGATTTTTTCATTTATGCAGCATTTTTTCATAATGAAAAAAGCTGCTGATAATAATAGAATATTAAGTAGAAAAGGCCATTGCACATTTTTGACGAATAGTGCGCCTGCCAATAATGGTCCAACAATCATAGAGACGGACATTATTGAGGCCATAATCCCCATAACCTCTCCTCTTTTTTGAGCGCCTGCCACACTTGCAATCCCACTAGACATCAAAACGCGAAGTGTTGATTGACCAACTGTGGTCAAGAGAAGACCGGCAGCAAAAAAAGCGAAGATTTTTAAATCCAGAAAAACAAAACCCAAAATCATAACCACAAAAAACCAGATCTCCAAATCAACTTCTTTGAAATATTTAAGCCATATTCTCTTGAGCGCAAAACCTTGATTGATAACAAGAATAACTCCCATAGCCGTGAAGAGATATCCTGTTGCGGAAGCTGAGAAACCAAAAACTGATTTCACAAAAAGTGCAAAAATTGATTGCATTCCTGCAAAAGCAATACCAAAAAGAAACCACGCTATGTATCGAGACCTGAGCATCCTGTCTTTCATTGCACTGAAAAGTGGAATGAATGGATTTATCGGAATTTTTTTGACAGCATTTTTGTTATGATTTGTTTCTGGCAAAAAGAAATATGCACCGATTGCGTTGAACATTGCCAAGAATCCCACAAACCAAAATGGAAGTGCTGGCGAAATTCCTCCAAGCGTTGCCCCAATAACAGGACCTATCATAAAACCGATTCCAAAAACCGCACCGATCAGTCCTAGATTTGTGGTTCGTTCTTTGTCATTTTTCGCAATATCCAACAAATAGCTTTGTGCGATTGGAAAATTTCCTGCAGCTGCTCCGTCAATAATGCGTCCCAAAAACAAAAGCCAGACAGAATTTGCTGAAGCAAAAACAAACCAACCAAAAGCCGTGCTTGCGATGCTGATAATCAAAATCGGCCTGCGTCCAATTTTATCGGAAAGTGCTCCCAGAAATGGACTGCTCACAAAAGAAAAGAATGCAAAAACTGAAAAAAGCAGGGTTACCACAAAAGAAGAAACACCAAAACTTTCCACATAAAAAGGCAGCACAGGAATAATAATACCCAGACCTATTACATCAACCAGAACCGTCAGGATAATTATAATTTTTATTTTTTCAAATTTCATTGAATTATTTTTCCATTACTAATTTCAAATTAACACGCAGAAGAGAAACGTTTTTACATCCTTTGTCCGAAATTTCTTCCAGATTGCCAAGTTTCTTCCTCCTCTTCAACTGGAGTTATGTGATACTTAATAATGGTAACTTTTGAGCCGGCGTAGACATCGCTTTCATCAACTTCTTCTATCATATTTCGCCTATCCTTTTCATACAGTTTACCCTTGGATTCAATATTAAAAACATCAAAATATTCGATTGACTCTTTCATTCCATATTCACCTTTAACATTAAGATTAATTTCTTTTTCTTCTGTTCCAAAATCCTCAATCACTATTTTTATTTTTTCCTCATCAAAAATAGCGGTTACTTTCCCGTCACTTTTTCCGTCGCTCAGTGAATTTTTTACCAACTGAACAAGGTAATTCCCCACAGCATACAATTTTCCAGGAGTTGCAGGAGAGTTAGATTGCTTCGAAGTTTCTTTCCACCAATCTCCAACTATTTGCGGGATGTTGTTTGCTTGGGCTGCTTTGATTTCAAGGCTCGCTTCAAAAATTACATCAGCCATCTTATTTACTTTTAAAGAATTATCCAAACAATTTTTCTTTATCATCACTATCAATTTCTTTTTTTTCACCAATCACTTCTTTCTCATAAACCCAGAAACGTTCACCTTCTGATGACAACTGCCAACCTGATTTTTCAAGTCTTGCCTTTTTCATTTCAGCAGCTGGATCATTTTTTTCAACTGTTTCCATCATCCAATCATCTTCCCCTTCCCTGTGTTCAACAAGTCTGTTGTGAAATTTGTTATACACAATTTCACTTTTTTCCAATTGTGTTTTTTGATCTTCCTCTTTTTTCAAAAAAGGATTCTCAAATGAAGATCCATTCATATGTTTTTTAGTTTATTTATCTTTATTTATTATACTCCACTCCGAAAAATACACAAAAAAGAGTTCATAAGAACTCTTTTTTAATTTGCGGAGAAGGAGGGATTCCTCTTCCTCCGCAATTTCTCGCGAGTACGCAGAGAAATTTCTCCTCCAGAGCCTGGGTTTCTAAAAAAGCAAAACCGTTTGCTTTTTTAGAATACCCTTCGAATCCTTCCTCTTTTTCAAATACATAAAATAGAGTCCCCCAAAAGGGACTCTATTTTATGTATGCGGAGAAGGAGGGATTCGAACCCTCGAGGGGTTTTACCCCCTGCCTCGTTAGCAGTGAGGTGCTTTCGGCCTCTCAGCCACCTCTCCTAAAATATTCAATTGTGAGGAAGCGAAGAGATTCGAACTCTTGATGGGTCGCCCCATGACAGTTTTCAAGACTGTTGCCTTCAACCGCTCGGCCACGCTTCCAAATTGTTTTTTCCAAAAACATAAAAAACTGATGCCTCGCAGTTGCCCTGGTTTTCTTTTGAAAACCTTCAAATGCTCCTATTTCGCATTTGAACCACTCGGACATGCTTCCTTCTTTTTTCAACTCCACATATCATAACAGCTAGAAACATATTTGTAAACCCGCACACTCAATAATATAAATAGCATACAACACTTTGAGTGTGTGGGTAAATATGCTAGAATTGAGCCAAGTCTATCTAAACGAATATACCTCAGTGAAATATGTCTGCTTGCTAGCAGAATTTCACGGGGCAAGAAAATATGTCATTTGATCTTAGAAATTCCAAGCCGCTTCATTCAGCTAATATACCCACAAAATCAGGTCATATTCAACAAGAAAAAATAGAAGAAAAGCAGCCCGTAGAGCAAGATGATTCATATCGAAAAAATAATTCAGGAGAAGTTTTGCATCAATGGAAGGCACCAGAATTTGAAGTATACGAAAAAAGTGCTCGATGGTATATTATTTTTGGACTTTTTATTGTTGCCATGATTGCCTATGCAATGAGCACCAATAGCCCCATTATGGCAATAACCTTCATCTTGTTAGGTATTGTTGGATATATCTACTTGCAAAAAGATCCGCGTGTTATCACCTTTTCTATAACATCCAAAGGGGTTACAGCTGACAAGGAAATGTATTTATACGAAAATATACATTCCTTTTGGATTTTTTATGATCCAAATCACACCAAAACTATTAGTCTTCACACAAAAGCTTCTATGCTTCCATTTGTTCATATACCTCTTAACAATGAGGATCCAGTAAAAATGCGCGAATTTTTAATGCAAAACATTCCCGAAATTAAACAAGATCCAGGATTGATTGATGCAATTGAACGCGTTTTACATATCTAACTAACTTACAACCAACAACAAACAACGTACAACAGGGGCTCTGGTATTGCTTTATTTTAATTTTTATCGTAGACTGAGTTCTGTCAGATAAAGACTACCTACGATATTGTTTTAATCGTATTTATTGAATTTTGTTGTTAGTTGTTAGTTGTAGGTTGTTAGTCATAAGAGAAGTGCTTGTAGCTCAGTGGATAGAGCGTCTGGTTGCGGTCCAGAAGGTCGCAGGTCCGATTCCTGCCTAGCACACAAATGAATGAAATGAGTTTGAGGGCTTGGAGTGAGTGAACGATTTCACTCACGTCAGGAATCGGACGCCGGAGCAATTTTCGTCAGCAGACGAAAATGCGAGGCGGTGGCCAGACAAATTTTTGCGTCGGCAAAAATTTAGTCGAGGCCGATTCCTGCCTAGCACACAAATTTAGCACACACATTTGTCGGAAAATGTCAGGAATTTAAAGGTCTTGACATTTTTCGATAAAAGGAGTATAATATAAGATTATAGTTTTTTTACAAAAACCAGCACACTTGTTGTGCAAAAACCAGGAGGTTAACCGATGGAAGAAAAAGAGATAACGATGCTTCGCACCAAGCTCATCAGCACAGCCAGAACACTGCTAACACAGCTTCATGACATTATCCCAGAAGAACCTCTGGGAAGTTTCAAAGGTGGAGATGGTTTGGAATCAGAAGGAATGATTGTTAACCATACTCAAAATGTGATTGATGTTAGTCGCAAAGAAGGGAATGTGGAAATTATCACAGAATGCCTGCGATCGTTAGAAAAAATCGACGAAGGTTCTTACGGCGAATGCGATGAATGCGAAAAGCCTATCGCCACTGGCCGCTTGAAACTTTCCCCTTATTCCAATCTTTGCACTCAATGCAAAAGCGATCAGGAAAAAGCCAACAAACACCTGTGCATTGTTTCTGATCAGGGACCACACTCCTGCGTTAGCATCAAAACAATCAGGCAGCGCCTGTATTCGTGCATCGCACACGCCTAAAAATTACCCCGCCCCGGGAACAGAAATGTTTCCGGGGATTTTTTTATTCCCAAGATTATCACTAGATACAAAATATCCAATGAGCTATAATTTAAGTATGGATTTTTTGAAGATGAAATTGGAAAAACTGCCGCGCATAGGGATGAAATATGGCGCAATTTTAAAAAAACTCAACATTGAAACGGTGGAGGATTTTTTGTTGCACTTCCCTTTTCGCTATGAAGATTATTCTGAGCGAATCTTAATTGAAAATCTTGCCGCTGGCGAAACGGCGACTGTGATGGGAGAAGTTGTCCAAAGTAAATTGGTGCGCACTTGGAAAAAGAAGATGATGATCACGGAGTGCTTCGTGAGCGACGAAACTGGCACAGTGAGGGCTGTGTGGTTCAATCAACCCTATGTCAGTGATTCACTCACTGCTGGTAAGGGTGTTAGACTTGCTGGAAAAGTTTCGCAAGATACAAAAGGAATGTTTTTTTCCAATCCAGCTTGGGAACTTTCTTCTCGCACCCCAACCAATACAGGAAGGCTTGTCCCAATATATCCAGAAACTGAAGGGCTTACTTCAAAATGGATTCGTTGGCAAATGCAAAACATGATTAAATATGCTGATGCGCTTATTGATCCAATTCCGGAAAATATTTTAAAAGGTTTACATTTACCAATCCTAAGTGAAGCTGTAAAATCTTTGCACTTTCCAAAAACTCTCAAGGAATTTGAACTTGCGCAAAAACGTTTCGCTTTTCAACAAATGTTTTTGGTGCAACTTGCAACTCAGCGTGTCAAAATTTCATGGGACAAACAAAATGCTGTTTCAATTGCTTTTAATGAAACGTTAACCAAATATTTCGTCGAGTCACTTCCCTTCACTCTCACTGACGCTCAACGCAAAGCCGCCTTTCAAATTTTGAAAGATTTGGAAAAGCCTTTGCCAATGAATCGCTTGCTCAATGGCGACGTGGGCAGCGGAAAAACAATCGTGGCCGCTATGGCTTGTTTAAGTGCCATTAATGCTGGTTTTCAAGTTTCAATAATGGCTCCAACTGAAGTGCTCGCCAAACAACACTATCTAACACTTTGTGGACTATTTAAAAATAGTGAAATAAAAATAGCATTGTTTACCAATTCATATCGTGAGATAAATAATTTCCAATTTCCAATTTCCAATTTCCAAATAAATCCAAATGTTGAAAATCCAAAATTAAAAAATACAAAAAAAATACGAGATTCACGGGATGATTTTTTAGAAAAATTAAAATCTGGGGAAATTAATTTAGTTATTGGGACTCATGCACTGATTCAAAAAGATATTCATCCTGTTAAATCCCCGACTAATGGTCGGGGTGCGAAGCAATTTAACAGGGTAAAATTTAAAAATTTAGCTTTAATTATTATCGATGAACAACATCGTTTCGGTGTGGCTCAACGTGCTTTTTTGCAACAGCAGATTGCTGATATTAACGACGGCTTGCCTGGTAAGATTCCGCATTTGCTCACGATGACAGCAACTCCGATTCCCCGCACACTGACTTTGGCTTTTTTTGGAAATCTGGATATTTCAGTGTTGGATGAAATGCCAAAAAATAGAAAACCCATTGTCACTGAGATTATTTTGCCAAGCAAGAGAAAAGATATCTATGATTTTGTGCGCAGCGAAATTTCCAAAGGTCATCAAGCTTTTATCATTTTTCCACTTGTTGAAGAATCGGAAAAACTAACTGAACTAAAAGCTGCAACCCAGGAACACGAAAGATTGTCTCGGGAAATTTTTCCAGATTTAAAATTAGGACTCCTGCACGGAAAATTAAAGGCTAGTGAAAAAGAGCAAGTGATGGCTGATTTTAAAGATAAGAAATATAACATTTTAGTCGCCACCAGCGTGGTGGAAGTTGGTATTGATATTCCAAATGCTACTGTGATTGTGATTGAAGATGCAGAAAGATTTGGTCTTTCGCAACTTCATCAATTTCGCGGACGAGTCGGCAGATCAGACAAACAATCATATTGTTTTCTTTTTACTGGCAGCAAAACCGTCAAAGCCAAATCGCGCCTAGGTGCAATGGAAAAAACATCCAGCGGTTTTGCGATTGCCGAAGAAGATTTGAAACTGCGTGGTCCCGGAGAATTTCTTGGCACGCGTCAATCCGGTCTTCCCGACATCGCCATGGAGCATTTGTCCAACGTAAAGCTCATTGAAATCGCCCATGATTATGCCGAGCAAACACTGCAAAACAGTCCCGATTTGGCAGACTATCCCCTTTTGCAAAAAGAGCTTGGAAAATTCCAAAGTAATGTACACCTTGAATAACTGTGCATAATTTATAAATTGATAGTTTAAATAAAAAAAGCTATAATATAAAGACTTATTTTTAAAATAAATAGTAATTTTAAAGGCTAAATTTTAAATTTTAAATCAAATCTAAATGTCTAAATTTTAAAACATTTAAATTATTTGAAATTCATTTAAAATTTAAAACTTAAAATTTAAAATTATTGACAGCAAAAATCGCTGTAGCAATATTTTCTAATAAATTAAATTTACAAACAAAATGAACAAATCAATTTTCAAGGCTTATGACATTCGAGGACTTTATCCTCAAGATTTAAACGGACAAGATGCGTATCAGATTGGACGTGCAATTGTGCAGCATACTAATGCAAAAACCATTGTGATCGGAGCTGATATGCGTACTTCATCGCCAGAAATCCAAGCGGGCCTTATGCGAGGCATTACCGAACAAGGAGCTAATGTTATCAACATCGGACTCGTGAGCACACCAATGTTATATTTTGCTTCTTGGAAATTAAATGTTGACGGTGGTGTTATGATCACAGCATCGCACAACACTGCTGAGTGGAATGGTCTTAAACTTTGCAAAAAAAATGCAGTGCCAATTGGAGAAGGAGATGGAATGGAAGAAATTCGTGATCTCGCACTTGGTGGAAAATTTACGCAAAGTGAAATTATTGGAACAATCGAAAATAACGAAACATTAAAAAAAGAATATTCTAAATACATTTCCAGCTTTTTCAAAAGTGGATTTAACAGAAAAAAAATTGTCATCGATTTTGCTAATTCTGTTGGTGCGTTAGACAAAGACATTTTTGAAAAATTTCCTGATGATGTTGAGCCTGTTTATCTTTTTGAAGAACTGGATGGAACATTTCCAAATCACGAAGCAAATCCACTAAAACTTGAAACATTAGAGGCTTTGCAAGAAAAGGTGTTGGCAGAAAAAGCCGATTTAGGAATTTCTTATGATGGCGACGCTGATCGCGTTGGCTTTGTTGATGAAAAAGGAGAGATAGTTCCAATGGATTATATGATAGCATTGCTCGCTGAAGAAACTCTAAAAAAATATCCTGGCGGTACGATTTTAATGGATTTGCGTTCATCTAATGCAGTCAGAGAGGTTATCGAGGAAGCTGGAGGAAAAGTGCATCGTTGTCGTGTGGGGCATTCACTGATCAAAGGACAAATGCGCAGAGATGATGCAATTTTTGCTGGAGAACTTTCTGGTCATTATTTCTTTGAAGAAAATTCCAAAGCCGAAATGACAACACTAGCTGTTATCACATTATTAAATCTGTTGAATGAAACAGGCAAAACAATGTCGGAGCTGACTGAAAACCTTAAGCGCTATTTCCATAGTGGAGAAATAAATTCAGATGTTGAAGATAAGGTTGGAATGATGAATAAGCTTAAAGAAATTTATAAAGAAGGAACACTTGATGAACTAGATGGCGTGCGTATTGATTTTGCTGATTGGTGGTTTAATGTTCGCGCCTCAAACACTGAACCGAAACTTCGTCTCAACCTTGAGGCAAAAACCAAGGAATTAATGGAGCAAAAACGCGAAGAACTGCTAAACATTATCCGAGGATAAAAAATTATACACATTCCTGCAGGTGCATGAATGTGTATAATTTCAAAAACAAAAATCGGAGTTCTTCTCCGATTTTTTATATCCTAAGTCCTACTTCCTAAACAATAAATCCAACTTTCCCTTTCACTTCATCAAGCTTTGCCTTAGCAATTGGACGGACTTTGGCGGCTCCGTCGGCAAGAATTTTCAAAACTTCTTCTTCTGAAAGTGCATTGAATTTTTCTTGGAATGGTTTTAGAAATCCAATGATAACTTCAGCCAATTCAGTTTTGAAATCACCGTATCCCCTGCCTACATATAATTTTTCAATTTCCTTGGGAGATTTTTCTGAAAATGCAGCGTAAATATTGATCAGATTTTTGAGTGCTGGTTTATCATCAGAATAAATAATCTCACTGCCAGAGTCAGTTACGGCCTTTTTAATCTTGCGTCTGATTGTTTCTTCATCATCCAAAAGTTCGATGCGGTTATACACAGATTCGGCTGATTTACTCATCTTTTTCTCTGGATTATCCAATCCCATCACCCTCCCGCCTACGCCAAAGCTTCGGCCGGCAAGCATTCCCTCTTCTTTTATAAATGCTTTTGGAATAATAAAAGTTTCGCCAAATTTTTGATTAAATCTTTTGGCCAAATCGCGCGCCAACTCCACATGCTGTTTTTGATCTTCCCCAACTGGCACAACCTCAGTTCCATATAGCAAAATATCAGCCGCCATTAAAACAGGATAATCAAAAAGCCCAACAGCAGCGCCTTCGCTTCCTCCTTTTTGAGTCTTATCTTTAAATTGTGTCATTTTTTCCAATTCTGGCATTTTTGCAATCGTGTTTAAAATCCACATCAGTTCTGCGTGCTCGGAAACTTGTGACTGAATGAAAATGGAAGATTTTTTTGGATCGATTCCGGCAGCTAAATATATTTTGGCAATTTCAATGGTTTTTTTTCTGAGCGTTTCTGGATCTTGTGGCACCGTGATGGCATGCATATCAACCACACAAAAAATAGATTCGAACTCGTCTTGAAGTTTGACCCAATTAGCAATGGCTCCCAAATAATTTCCAATATGCAAGTTTCCACTCGGCTGAACACCTGAAAAGATTCGCTTACGCAAGTTCATATGGTTATAGAGTTCATAAAGTTATAAAGTAATGATACCTAAAATAGGCATTTTTTGCAAACAAAAGCCCAGATTCAACTCTCAACAATCAACTTACAACCAACAACATTTTGGGCATTTCTGTGTTTGTTGTCTGTTGATAGTTGTAGGTTGTGAGTTATCTTTAGAATTTTGCCCATCCAAAGATTTCGGTGAAGTTTCCGACGATGATTTGGATGATGTTTTCTCTTCTTTTTGGAGTAAGAAGTGCAAAATCATTGGAGATTGCCTCGTTGCCAGAGGCATCAATTGATTTTACTTTAAAGTTGTATACTGTTCCGGGTTTAAAGACTGTGATCACTCCAATGTGATTGTTGGTTAAATTGTCAGTGATTTTAATTTCTTTTTCTTCTCCATTTCTACCTTCTTTGTAAAGAATGCTAGTGGTTGCTTGCTCATCTGTTTTCCAAGAAATGATAGCTTGGACTTTATCTGATTGAGTAAGGGCGCTATCAGTTTTGATGTTATCGATTTTCGGTGCAGATTGATCTTGACCAGTAGTAAGATCTGGAGCCTTGAGAGTTGATTCTGTGCCTTGTTCGTCTCTTACTGTGATTGTTATGGCAAATGTCGAACCTTGATCAAGATTAATCAATTCAATTCTGTGATCGGTGCTGAGTTCTCTTGCTCCTTGCGAACCAGTTTTCTGTCCATCTTTAATATTAGCATACGACACATTGGAATCAGTAGGAACATTAGTTTTAAAGACAATTATTGCACCATGTTCAGTTACACTGTTAATAGCAACATCGGTAATTTTGGCTGGAGATTTTGGTTCAAAAGTATTATCAGATGATGCAAAGAATCTTCCATCCTTATCCTTGCCCTTAACTCTGTAATGATAAACTGCTCCTTGATTAAGATTGGAAAGATTGATGGAATGTTCAGTAGCATAAGCGCTGTTTTCTTTTTTGTCTCCATAGCTAGTAGAAAGTCCGTATTCTACCGTTGAAGTAGTTTCTTGATCAGTTTCCCAAGAAACAGTAGCTGTGCCGAGATTTTTTGATTCTACTTTGATTGAGGAGATTGAAGATGGCGAAGCGGTAGTAAAAGAAGATTCAGATGATTGACCAATGTTACCGGCAGCGTCAGTAGAAGAAGCAACGTAGAGATATTTAGTTCCTGGTACAAGCCCCGTAAGAACAACGGAGTGGGATGCCACGTAATTATCAACGTCACTATTTACTGTGCTATCAATTGCACCGCTTTCTGAGATATCAGCAACTCCATATCTAACCGTGCTATTACCCTTCTCATCACTGTCCCAAGTGATGGTTACACCTTCCCCAATAATATTAGAAACTTTCACATTGCTAATTGTTGGCGGCAAATTATCTCCGCCAGTGATACTTCCCTGCGCAATCATTTTATCCAGAGTTGTAAAATCTTTTTCATCACTTGAAACAGCAACTGCGTCCGGCAGATTATCTTTGCAAGTTACTTTGTAGTAATGCTTGGTGGAAAAAAGCATACCTGTTAGAGCGATAGAGTGAGCCTTGTTGTAGGTATCAACTTTTTCTTGCACCGGCACATAGGCATAGCTACCGGGAGCCGTACCGTATTCAATAAAACAGTTGGCAACCTGGTCGGTTTCAAATGAAATTACTGCCGCTGTATCAGTAAGCATCGAAGGATTAACATCTTCAAAGGTTATCGTTTCCAAAGCTGGATGATCAAGACTAGCATCTAGTGGCATATCAAAAGAATATTCTGCAGAAGTGGTGTCATTGCCGTAGATGTCACTGGAAATTACCTTGTAATAATATTTAGAATTAACATTGTCTAAATCTGAAATGATATACGTGTGACCTTTTTGCAACGTCGTTTCTTCAGCCAATGTTATGTACGGTCCTCCGACAGATATGGAATATTTAACTTGAGATGTTGCATCTTCATTCGTTACCCAAGTGATTGCAGCTTGGTTGATTGTGACCATCGGATGCAAAACACTTGTAATTATCGGTCCTGCTGTATCAGTATCAGTAGTAAAATTGTATAGCAGTCCAGCGTTATCAGCTATTGTCTCTCCACCATCATCATCCACTGCTTTGATTGAAAAATAGTATTGAATGCCTCTTGTTAAATTAGTAATGATTTTTGAATGTGTGGTTTCTTTTTTCTGATCTTCAAAAACAATTGGTTCGGTTAAGACGGCTCCGATATGATTTTCGGAATAAGAAATACTGGAAGGCACAGACACATTTGTTGTCCAATTGATGCGCGCCTCATTTTCCCCTAGCACAGTAATTTCAACGTTGGTAATAGCGGATCCATTTGCAGTAGTGAAAGAATATCCATCAGTTCCTTGCACGCTTTCTCCAGTTTGTCCTGATGCATCAATTGATTGCAATTTAAGATAATATGTTTTGTTAGGAGAAAGATTGGTTAAAGTTAAATTGTGTTTTCCTATGCCACCAGTGTTATTTGCCATCGTCATTATTCCTTGCACTCTAGCATCACTAAAATCTCCACCTGTTTCGTCGATATATGCCACCATTGAATTTGAAATGGTGTCAGTATCCCAAGAAACGAACGCTGTTGTTGAAGTTATGCTAGAAACTGAAACTGCTGATATTACAGGTTCGGTTGAGGGAGTTGAACCTCCACCACCTTCACCGGCATCTTGAATACCATTGGCTTTTCCATTCACAATAGCAGAGTAAGAGGAAATATTCCCATCACTATCATTGGTGGCAACGCGATAATAGTAGTTTGTGTCTCCCGAAACAGAATTGTCACCATAATAGTTTGTCAGACGGTTTGGGATAGTGTCAATCAAGGTCCAATCGTTTTGATCAACAGAACGATAAATTTTATACGAACCAAAACCAGGATCAGGCAAGGCGGCAACTTTCCAAGCAACAAAAAGTCTAAATTCTGAGGGAACAATATCCAGATTAGATGTGTCTTGCACCATTGCCGAAGCAGGAACTTCTGGCGTAGTAGCGCTAGAAATTACCGAAGTAAAACTATTGGCATTTTTAACTTGAAAATACACCGTGGCAGGAGTTGAAGCTAAAGTAATTTCCTTAGTTGCATTATACGGTTCCCAAGAAGCTCCAACCAAAGTTGGACTAGTGGAAACTTTCATTTCAAGCGGTGTAGCATCGGTGGCATCCAGTGTAACTATTGCAGGAATTACTGAAGCATTAACCTTAATTGGCACTGCTCCCAAAACTGGAACCATTGTATTCAAGGTAAAAGCACTGGAATCTTTTTGGGTGGTATTAGGACCCGCTTCATTATCAGTTACCACAACTCTGATTTTTGCGTCAGCAATATTTACATCGTTACCTAGTTGATCTGCCGCATTCCAAGTCACTGAATAATTTAAGTAATTCACTTCTTCTACTGTTTTAGGATTGCTTGCTCCAGCAGAAAGTCCACTTGTAATCTGAGTGTAATTAGCACCATTGTCTAGCGAGTAGTAGTAACTTGGAGTCAGTAAGTTTGGAGTAATAATTCCCTCTGTGGTATCAGGGTCGCGCACTGAAAAATCAATAGCAACCGAGCCGCTCTCGTTTTGAATAGCAGACATTCCGCCTGCTCCATTAACTGGAAAATCAGGATTAAATTCTGGCTTAGCATTAACAGCGTATTTAAGACTAACATCTGACAAAGTTGGAGTAACCGAAGTGTCAGCGGTTGTTAAAAATGCTTTGTATTGAATCCATTGATCATCAGTACTGTCAGTTAAAGCTGTTGGTAAAGTCTCACTGCCATCTGGCGCGGTGAAATATGATTGACTGGTTCCATCAGTTCCCATCCAGGAAGTCCAAGAATTTCCGTCAGCTGAGGAGCGAAGCTGGAATTTAACATCAGTTTGCACTGGAAGATTTTCTGTCCATAAAATTTTATTCGGGATGTTAGCCTGCGAAGTTGTGTCGTATGGGGTTGAGATAATTGCCGGTGGAAGAATTTCGTAAGCAATATTAATATTGCTTAACGTTGGTGTAACGGTAGCATCAGTAGTTTTTAAACTGGCGGCAAAATCTAAAGCTCCGTTGGCGGATATTACAAAACCTCCTGCAGCTTCCCACTGGGCTTGCGTGATTGCTTCAATGGTTGCTTTAACCATTCCCTCTGTTTCTAAATTAGCCAGACTGGAATTTGTCCATGCGCTGCCGTTCCAATATTTCCAAGTTGTGCGGTTATCAAAAGAAACTAAATATTTTAGAGTTGTATTAGTTGGAGTATCTTGCGTTAAGGTCACACCATTAATATGCCCCCAGGTTGAAGTGTTTTTTTGAGATGTTGGGGAGGTTGTGATGTAGGAGGGAGAAATTGGATATGATATATTTGGGTAACGAACTATGACAATTCCAGAACCACCCATTGCACCAGTAGTCGTAACACATCTTTCTGCGCCTCCACCTCCACCACCAGTATTTACAGTACCAGCAGTTGGTGCAGTCCCACCAGTACAAGAATCACCACCTCTAGCACCAGCACCGCCTCCGCCTATTCCACCTAAACCAGCTGTTGCAGCTGTAGTAGGATTAGAATATGTTGAGCCACCACCGCCACCAGCATAATATGCAGGTGTACCAGAAATTGAATATTCTAACCCGTTACCGCCGTTACCACCATGATTAAGATATCCGTTACCACCTACCGCTCCAGCGCCACCACCACCACCGGCAGGAGAACCAGAAATAGATACATATAAACCGCCATTATTACCCTGTCCACTAGTACCAAGACCAAATGTTGCAGTACCACAGATTGAGGCTGCGCCACCACCGGAGCCACCATTTTTTCCACTCACATCACAATTTTGCGTAGCACCGCCACCGCCGCCAATGGCAGTTATAGAAGAAAAGACAGAATTATTACCATTTGAACCACTTATTCTATTACCACCTCCGGCACCGCCACCCCCAACAGTAACGTCTATAGCCCCGGATGATACTGCGAAAGATGAATTGTAAATCAAACCACCACCGCCTCCGCCAGCACCATCATATGAACCACCGCCACCACCGCCACCAGCAACAACCAAAACTTCAACATCACCAGATTCAGCTGAAGTAAAAGTTCCACTAGAAGTAAATTTATGTATAGTATATCCACCTACATTTGTAATAGTTCCTCCCGATCCACCTGATATAAAATTTGAATTCGTATTATATAAAGTTGCCATGCTATCAGAAAAATCCGTCCCACTCGCCGCATCTTGCTGCACGAAATTCCCTTCATTGGCCAATGTAAAATCAACAGATGTTGTTGCTGTTTGGTTTTTTGGATACGAAGAATGAGAAATCGTCAGATCGGCAATACCTGGCACAATCAAACCATCGTATGAAAAAGTAACTTGGTATTGAATATTTTTCTTGGCACCCAAAAAAGCTAAACTTTGTCCATTTGTAACAATTGTCCAATCCCCACCGTTGGTCCATGTACCATCGGCAGTAGTGGTGTCGCCCGCTCTTACGCCAACCACAATTGAAGAATCAGCTGGCGCTGGGCTTGTTCCTGTGTTTGAGCTTATTTCAGTCCAAGATATCGTGCCAAAATTTACCGTCACATCACTCATTTTCACTGCAGAAATAGTATTAGCTGAATACGCATAAGCTTGTGCGTTCTTAGCAGAAAGAGCAAAAAATCCCGCACAAAAAAACAACGCGAGCAAGAAAAATTTTAATTGTATTTTATTTTTGAAAAACATTTCAATCCTAATTAATCTAATTTTAATTTATGCAAATTTTCAATAACCAATTATTTTACACAACGCACTCTATACAAACCACTTTTAAGTCCTTGAGCTTCAGTGCCGTCAGTAAATCTTCTATAAAATGCCGCATCCGTAGGATCAGCTGAAGATTGTTCATTTGTCCAATAGGCTGCAGCACTCCAGGCTCCAACTAAACTAGCCCTATTTGTATAAATACATAAAAGTTCTGCCCTTGTTGCCAGTCTGCCATCCACCGCCTTACAAAGATTTCTAGCAGTATAGGCTGAAAAATCAATAGAATTATCATCTACTAATAAATTACCAACGCATTGCGGACCAACACAAACTGTTTGACTGGTTTTCCATACAGCCCCTGCACCACCTGTCGAATCCTCTTTATAAACCTGCACTCCGCAAGGGCTATTTTGCCATGGACTATAGCAAACGTTCGAACTGCAAATTAAATTAGTATTGCATTGCGAAGCATCTGTGCAAGCTCCACCTTCCGGTTTCAAGGCAAAAACAGCTCCCGCATCCCCAGAGCCAGTCACATAAACATTTGTTTTTGCTTGTGCATTAAAATCAGTATCGGTCGTATCTACAAAAGAACCTGCTACTGCATTTAATTTCACATCATCTCCCGCCGTAATATTTGCATCCTTAGAAAAATATTTGGTCCACCCTGTTTTATTTGAATTGTGCGTAGCAGTGGTGATTTCATCAGCTCCGCCAGCCCAAGTATTTTGAGCCCAGGTATAGGTCGCACCTTGAATATTGTTTCCTGGAAAAAATATTTGCAGTGCCATAACTGCAATCAAAATAGAAGCCAGTGTTGAAGAAAAGCTGTAGGTAAAAAGTCTGAATTTTTTTTGATACTTTTTGAGATGAGAATACGATTCAAAAGAAAGATTACAAGTCTCGCCTAATTCAGGTCTGCGTTTGCATTCTTGAATTCGAAGATGATTATGTGCGGCTGATTTTATCAAAAGATTCCAATGATCTTTAAAAAATATTTTGGTTAATTTGAAAAATGATTGGGTTTTTTCATTGAGACTTTTTTTGAGCTCCAAAAGTCTTCGCTCGGTCTGCGTTTCTCTTGGTTCCCTGGCAGTTCTAATATCTTTCCACGCATAAATTCTCTCTGATGGCAGGGATTTTTTTTCTTCTGATTCGTTTTTTATTTTTTCATTCAAAGACATTTTTAAACTATCTTTTACTATTTTAAAAACATTCTTTTATTAATTTATTTTAGCATACTTTTTTAATTTCATCTAAAAACAAACTACAAAAAAAATTACACAGAATTATTTAAGTCACTTTTTAACTTTCAACAATCAACTTACAACTAACAACATTTTAGGCGTTCCTGTATTTGTTGTCTGTTGATAGTTGTAGGTTGTGAGTTATTCCTAGAATTGCCGCATCCGAGTCGCTTCGCTCCTTGAAACCCAGCGGTTTCAAACTTCCGCCGCGGGAAAACCCAGTTTTTCCCGACCCCTTTCCTTTCGTCTGGACAAAATTTTTAGAATTTTGCCCATCCGAAGATTTCGGTGAAGTTTCCGATGATAATTTGAATGATGTTTTGTGTTTTCTTGGGAGTGAGCAAGCCGTAATTTGTTGAGGTGGATTCATTTCCAGCCTGATCAAGTGCAATAACTTTGAAATAATATACCACGCCTGATTTGAAGCTTGTGATAACTCCAATGTGTGAAAATGCTGGTGCACTACTTACTTCAAAAGTTTTTTCATCACCATTTTTTCCTTCCTTATATACTATTTTTCCTTTAGATAATTCGTCAGTTCTCCAGGAAATTATTGCTTGAACTTTATCATTTTGAGCCAATGCAGCGTCAGTTTTGATATTTTCTATAACAGGAGAAGTTTCATCTTTAGTTGTGACAATATTTGGGAAATTTTCCTCTGTTTCATTTCCATCTTCATCTCTGACTTTGATTTTAATTGCAAATGTTCCACCAGAAGAAAGGTCTCTCAATTTAATTTCGTGCTTGGCAGTAATGTTTGGATTTCCCTGTAAACCAGAATTTGCCGCATCATTCACATCCGTATAGGTAACCAAGGCATCAGTCGGAACGCTGGTGTTAAAATACAAAATACCGCCGTGTTCAGTGATGCTGTCAGCCCTGAAGTCTGAAATTTTTGGAGGTGATTTTGGTTGGAAAGTTATATCAGATGAACTAAAAATATTTCCTTCTGCGTCTTGACCCTTAACTCTAAAATGATAAGTTTCACCTGGCTTAAGTTCGGATAAAATTATTTGATGCTCTTTCACTTTTGAACTGTCTTCTTTCTTTTGTCCATAAGCAGTTGTAAGTCCATATTCAACGCTTGAGCTTGAAGCCTCCCCGGTTGACCAGGTTATAGTTGCCTGACCAAGTGCAGTTGAAATAACTTTAATAGAAGAAAGTGTTGATGGTTGTTTTGTTGTAAATGATGATTGAGAAGATAGCGTGATGTTTCCAGCTGCATCTGTCGACATTACAGTGAAGAGATATTTGGTATCGGAAACCAAATTATTAACCGTCACAGAATGAGCTGTTGCATATTTATCAACACTTGAATTTACCAACCAGTCAGCTTCCATTTTTGTAAACGTTGCTCCCTCGGCCTCATATGCCACCGAGCTGTTAGCTTTTTCATCAGTATTCCAAGTTATCGTTGCACTTTCACCAGTCACGCTAGCCAATGATACGGCTGAGATTTGTGGAGCTGTTTTGTCTTGAGTGATTTCTCCAATCGTTAATCCTTTTTGAGCAGTTATGAACTGATAACCTTCTGAAGTTACCGAGACATCATTTTTATCGCTGCAAAAAATCCTATAATCATAAGTTGTGGTTGGCAATAACTGCGTTAGCGTGATGGAATGGTTTCTGTAAAAATCTTTTTCTAAACTATCAGAAAGATCGTTGTAATTTTGTGTTAAAACATCTTTAAATTCAATAAGGCATTTTGCTTCTTGATCGGTAACAAAACTAATTACTGCTTTGGTGTCAGTGATGATTGATTCGGTAACCTCGGTGATGGTTTTAAGTGTTCCAAGTGTAGTGAAAGTAAGGGCCGGAATACCATCAGGACTGTAAGCTAGCACTCCAACTTTTCCTGGATTTTCGTCCACTGAAGAATCTATTGCGGTAATTTTTAGATAATATTGAGTTCCACTCTCAAGTCCATCAATATTTATGATATGCGCTACTTCAAATGTTGCTTCTTCGGGAGTAGTTTTAATTAAAGTGTCAGCAGCCAGTGTTGCTCCAGCATAGACTGAAATTGTAGCCTTGGTAGCTACCGGCCTATCATATTTAGAATCTGTGGTTTGGAAATACACAGTGGCACCTTGTTCAGTCACATTGCTGATTTGAATATCATCCTCTTTCCCAGAAATGATAGCGACTCGAGAATCAGTAACCGCTGGAGCGTGTCCAGCTTGAATACAGGTGTTTTTAGAAAGAGCAGAATAGTCTCCGTTTTTGTCCTTGAAACGCACTTGGTAGCAATAGACGTCGTCCGCAATAAGACCGGTGCTTACGAAATAATTTTCATCAATATTGGCAATAGTGCTAACACCGCTCGCAAAATTTGGAGTACAATCGCTTACATCACCGTGATCGGAAGCGCATTTTGCAATTTCATATTGAGCAAACGGATCACCACCCAGATTATCACTAGTACCTTTGATTACTGGAATTTGCCAAGTAAGCATTGATCCGTAGAAATTAATCTCACTGTTTGAAATATCATTAACTTGAGTGCCGGTTGGAGTTTCTGGAGTAATAGCACTTATTGGCTCAAGTGGATCAGAAACATTCCCCAGTTCATCCCTAAAGCGAACGCATATTTTGCGAGCGCTGGCTGCTGGATCTGTTTCAACGATTGTTGTGTCGATATTGTCTGCGTAAGTTATCCAACTGTTAGTAAAGCTGCAAGATCCTTCATGAGTAGCTAAAGGTAAAATCTCTGCCTGCATATTATCACTGTTAGCATCAGTTGCATTGATATGAACTTGATTTGAAGAAGCACTGCGATTAATAACGATTGTTCCCTCTGGCGCAGTAACATCAATTTCTATTGTCTTATCAGTGTCGATATTTGCAGTGATTCCAGCAAGACTTGTGGAATCCTGGGTGTTTCCTGCTGAATCCAAAACTGCTTGCGAAACAATTGCAGCAACTCGAAGATTGCTAACATCCTCAATGCTTCCTGTTGCGCCAACTGTGTAAGTTGCTGTCAAAGTGTTTCCATTTTCGACAGTGCTCATCGGCAGTTGTTTTCCATTATTAAGATTAACTACTAAATTGCCGCTAGCAATATTTTCGTCATAAGTTACAATGATTTTAATCGCTGAAGCTGGTCCATAAGTTCCATTCACCGTATCAGTGGTAATAGTTTGAATTTGCGGTTTCAAATTGTCATATTCCACTGTGGCGTTTGCGGTTGCACTTTCGTTTCCTGCCACATCGCTAAACTTAACAGTAACTGTTTTATTTCCATTAGTTGAGTTTCCACCACAAGCAGTTGAAGTAATATTGAAAGTGTTTATTGAGCTTGCATAATCAATCGGTGCACACCAAGAAGTTCCTCCATCCATTGAGAAAATTGCTTTGGATAAATTGTTGTCTGTTGCGGATAAGGTAATTGTTGGAGTTGCACTATTAGTTTTTCCAGCAACACTTGCAATGGCAATTGGAGTTCCTCCTAGTGTTGGCAAGGTAGTGTCAATTTGGAAATTAACAATATTAGTAACAGCTGAAATATTTTCTCCAACTAATCCCGTAAAGTAAGCGTCGTAATCAACCATTGTGCCGGTCCTATCAAGAACATTGCCCTTAAAATCAGTAGCACTTTGCGCAGTGATAGCGGAAACTTTCAAATCATTTGCATTGTCCAAGTTCTGCACAGTATGTGTTCCAAAAATAGTACTGTCGGAAATTGTTGAAAGTGTAATATTCTCACTATCCTCAGTTCCATTTTGAGTATTAAGGTGCAGCGTAATTTCACCTGATGCAATTGGTTTAGAATATGTTGCAGTAATTTTAATTTCAGTTCCCTCATTGTATGAACCAGAAGTTAAATTTTCAGGAAGTTTTTTAGCATCAAAGCTAAGTAGGATTGGAGTACCAGTATCAATTACGATGTCTTTGTTGTTTGCTAAATTTTGTCCGCTTGGAATGGTCGAGTCATTTCTTATATTACCTGCTAAGTCGATAACATTTTCAGAAACAATCGATCGCAGTGTTAAGTCGATTGTGTCATAACCTTTGCGCGGACCATCCACTATAAACGTTCCGGAAAGCACATTGCCAGAAATTTGATCGAGCACAACATTGATTGCCGGACTAGCTGTGTTTTCCAATTGAACTGTGATGGTTGAACCACTTGCCAAAGGTTCAGCGTAAACGGCTTTGATATCAATAACCTCGCCAGCGCCATATCCGGTAGAAGGTGTATTATTGGTTTTGTCTGAAGTAAATGATGTTAGAGTCGGTGCAGTCTGATCAAAAGTAATATTTGTTTTTTGACTTGCGTCTCCAATATTATTAGCAAGATCAACCGCTTGCATGTCAATAGAATATATTGCACCATCAACTAAATTGAATCCTCCGCACACTGCATTCAAATCCACATTATTATGATCTCCAGCAGTAAGCTGAGCGCCAGTTAAGTTACAGGTGCGAGGCGAACTTGAATCAGCGCTGCCACCTGTGCGAGTAAATCTTAAATATGTTCCAGTTTGCAATTGTTCTCCAAGATTGTAGGAAACATCTGAAGAACTAGTGATGCTGTTAAAGAATGCATCATTTGATGGAGAAGTTATGCTGATTGTTGGATTGGTATTATCAAAAGTAATACCTGTCATTACTTGATCAGCTATATTATCAGCTTCATCAATAGCGTGAACTGTCATTGTATAAACTGATCCGCTTTGAAGTGCACTTTGAACTTCAGCGCAATTATTTGTGTCTTGTTTAATTTCAAAATTGCTATGAGCTCCAATATTAAGTGCGGTTCCCTGCAAAGTGCAAAGATATTGGGCGTCTAAATCAGTTCCTGCGGTAGAAATAAATTTAATATATGATCCTGTTTTCAAAACCTCTGCAGCTTCATAAGAAATGTCCGAACCTCCATTAGCACTAGTAACTGAATTTACAAAAGCACTTTCTATTGGTGCAGCATTTGAAATGATTGGTGCAATTGTATCAATGACAATAGCTTTTGAATCAGCAATGTTTTGTCCTGCTGGAATCGCAAGGCTTGCAAGTTCGTTTTGGAATTGATCTTTAATAACACCGCTTACAGAAATTGCAGTTAAATCTTCACTGGCATCATTTGCTTGCACTTGATAAGTACAACTTGCGGTAGCTGAATTCGTGATTGCCGAAATCAAACAATCATAATCATTAGCACCCGTTTCTAATTTTATTGTTATCTCTCCGGTAGAAGTTACATTTTTAGCATTGCCAAGAGAGTCAGCAAAATTAATTGTGACATCAATATTTTTACCAGCGTTATATTTTCCATCAGCTGAAGATGAGGTAATATTTTTAATCATCGGAGCTTCCAAGTCTAAAACTTGCGAAGCTGTCACCGCACTTTGTCCAATATTATTTATATTGGTTGAATCTGCATCATTAGCCGCAACTTTGAAAACCAAATCTGAAAATTTGTTTCCGTTTAAATTAGCATTAACATCAACTCTTGGATCCCAAATAAATGTGTTTGAAACAGATGCCTCAGCGCCAACTGTGCCAGTAGCTGTTAGCGTATCAATTGTATGAATTGAAGACGAAGTTGCGAAAAACACTGGGGTATTAATACTATGTGAAGCTGCGGTGGTTGAGTATGAAGTTTCAAAAGCTGAAGCGCGAGCTGTAATATTTCTTTGATTACCAGTAGCGCCAACTGAATCAAAGGTAACAAGTTCATCATTTAACAGCATCGAGCCTTGCGATGGAATTGGAACATTGCTTGGGTTATTGATTGAAACTAGTCCGGTTGTTTGCGCGCCCTCAGAAGCAATGTCGTATGTAATTTTAATCCAACCCATTTCGCCAGCTGTGCCACCGGTTGCAGCCGCGCCACCAGCTCCAACAACTAGGTTGATTTGGCTTCCACTAGTAACAGTCAAACTTCCATTTGAAACCAATCCACCTTTTCCACCTCCAAGCGAGCTTCCGTTTGCACCACCACCTGTGGTATTAGTTCCTCCAAGAGAATTTGTAGCTATGCTATCTGCACCAGCAGTGCAGTCATCTATAGAACCGTCATAACCAGAGCCATATCCGCCTCTACCATTAGCCCTCTGCGTACTAGCATAAGTCATAGTACTTCCAATTCCATCAGCACCGATAACTCCCAAACCGCAAGTACCACTACCTCCTCCACCGCCAGCCACTTCGATATTTCTAATATTAGTAACACCTGCAGGAACCGTAAAAGTATAACTTCCAGCTGCTGTATTTCCATCAGTTCCGCCTTGACCCCAAATTTTTGTTACAGCAGTGGTAGACATACTGGCAGGAGTTGCGCTGCTCAGTGTCACATCATTTTTAGGTTGATAGAAAAGAAGTGCTTTGATTGGAGAACCGCTAGTCCCATGAGGAATGTTTCCTAGGTCGTCATATGTTTCACTGAGTGTGTATGGCACTGAAAAAGTTCCGTCTGAATTTTGTTTTAAATTTGCTGGATTAGAATCTATAACAACTGTCGGTGGAATATTATATGCATATTGCATCGTCACATCGGTCAGCGTCGGAGTTAAAGTTCCATCAGCTGATTTCAAAAATGTTGCATATTGAATCCACTGATCATTGTTAAGGTCTTTATTAATATCATTGATTGCTGCTGCGGCTCCTGTTTTGTCCGTATAATAACTGGTTGCAAAAGCAGTAGTTGAATTTAAAGTTGCACTGCAGTCGGTTGGTCCGCACCAAGTTGAATTGGTAAAATCAGGCGCCCCACCATTGTCTGGTGCAGTTCTGATTTGCATTGCTACTTGTCCTTGAGTTGCTAAATCATCATTCGTGGCAGTCCAAGAAATTTTCTGAACTGAACTATTTTCATTTCCTGTATTAAACGGCGAAGAAATTAATTTCAAGAATGTTGTTGCATATGAAGCTTGAGTCGCAATCGTCACACTGTCGAGATATGGTTGCGCAGAAGCTGAATCAGTTGAGAGATACGCTTGATATTGAACGAATCCGTTTCCATCAACCACACAGCCTTTACCCGAAATATCAGTTCCATTATCAATAGCAGCCAAATCACATCCTGTCCAACTTGGTTTGTCACTGCAATCAGCGGTCGTGCAAGATTTTACTCGCATTGTTAAATTAGTATTTGCTGGAGTGCCAGCTACCCAATTAATATTTCCAAAACCAGTATTAGCCAAAGGCTTTACTGTTGAAGTATAAGTTCCCGCTGTGATCCAATTATGATATTCAAAGGCATTTGTCAGTGTTGCACTTTGCCCGTCATAGTTTGTAACGACAACATCAGCGGTACCAGCAGCATGAGATGGAGTTGTGGCGGTGATTGTGGTTGGGTTTGTGACTGAAATATTTGTGGCAGAAGTTCCTCCGATAATTATGCTTGATTGATCAGTTGCAATAGTTGGCCAGTTTGTCAACCAAGATTTATTGATGACATTGCTACGATTATGCACAACTGGCGCGCGATAAATGGCGCTAGTATTTACTGTTGTAAAGCCACCAAAAAGATAAGCGTAGTTGTCAATGACTGCCGAACTTGCCACACGAAAACTTGCAGGCAAAACATTACCCGTATTCGTCCATGCAGTTGGATTTGATACAGGTGCTGAATATATGGTATTAAAATTTGTACTTCCAGAATAGCCGCCAAGAAGATAAAGTGAACTGCCTATAGCAATGATGTTTGAATAAGTAATGTCAACAGGAAGAACTGCTCCTGTATTTGCCCATGTCGTGGGATCACTGACGGATGCGCTGTAAATTGTATTTGTTCCGCTTGTGCCATTGTACCCACCAAAAAGATAGATGCTATCATCTATAATTGCAAGAGCTGAACCTGCAGAATTTCCTGGGATTGTTTTAGTAGTGTTTATCCATGTCGTAGGATCAGAAACAGATGCGCTGTAGATAGTATTCAAATAACCTGACGAATTTCTCCCACCAAAAAGATAAACTGTGTCACCAATGATTGAAATTTGAGCATCATACAATGAAATAGGAAGTGTCGTACCAGTATTTACCCATGTTGTGGGATCAGAAACAGGAGCACTATAGATTGTATTTGTTGCACTTGTACCGTTATGACCACCAAAAAGGTATGCTGTATTCCCTATGACTGCCAAATTAGATACGTATGATATGGAAGGCAAAGTTTTTCCAGTATCCGTCCAAGATGTAGGATCGGAAACAGGAGCACGATATATTGTATTTAAACCAGTACCACCAAATAGATACACGTAATTATCGATAACAGCACTGGTAGCACCAAAAACATTTCCTGGTAAAATTTTTCCAACCACTGTTTCCCAACCAGGACTTCCACCAGCATTTGGAGGAATGAAATTTGTCCCCGTAATTGTCACATTCGTTCCACCTCCAACCGGTCCGTTATTTGGAGAAATCGAACTAGCTGTTGGTGGAAGTTCTGTAAAAGTAAATCCATTTGTCAGTGTCGCGCTTTGTGAATCTTCGTTTGTCACGACAACATCAACTGCTCCCACTGCGTGAGCAGGGGTAGTGGCGGTTATTGTTGTTGAATTTACAACTGTGACAGCAGATGCAGCTGTTCCTCCGAGAGTTACAGTCGGTGTTCCATAAAATCCAGTTCCAGTAATTGCAATAGTGTCTCCTCCGGTTAGTTTTGCACTAGCAGGAGAAACTGCTCCTGCGGAAAGAGTTGGCGCTGGGTTAAAAGTATAGCCGTTTGTTAAAGTTGCTGATTGTCCATCATAGTTCGTAACTACAACATCAGCTGTTTCAGCAACATGAGCGGGAGTTGTAGCGGTGATTGTAGTTGGATTTGTCATGACAGCATTCGCAGCTAGTACCCCACCAAAAGATACCGTCATTGCCGCATAAGAAGATTCTGAACCTACCGTGGCGACAGGTTGCGTCGTAGCAGTCTTAGTAATAAGCATTTTTCCCGTGTAACTTGTCGTGCCATATCCATAATTATTGTACAAATCTAAAATCTCTTGAGTTGAAAGAGCACTCTTAAAAATGGATACTTGATCTATTTTTCCTGGCCACCACAAAGAATTTGAAGCGCTAAATCTTCCTAAAAACATATCCAAGCTAGTATTGCTAAGATCCTGCACTCCAAATGAAGCTATGCTAACAGAGTTTGCTAATATTCCATTTACATACAAGTACATACTATCATTTCTTTTTATGACCATCGAAATGAGGTTCCAACTTCCGACACCGGGATGGCTCGCACTAGTTGAAATTCTAGTTGTTCCATTGCTAAGATAAGCATTAAAGTAAGTATCACTACCAGCAATCGACCATCCTTTTTCCGTGTCTGATCCAGAACCTTTCGAGAAAAGACGCGAATTTGCAGTAGCGTTAGCATTTCGCCAAAACCAGGCGTTGATAGTATAATCACCTGTTCCTATATCGTAATTGGCGTTGTTAGTGACCTGAATAAAATCACTTGTACCATTTAAAGTCCTTGCATTTCCAATTTTTCCAGCCACAACTGTTGTTCCAGTTGGTGTTCCAGTATATCCACCGCCAGAAACATCCAGTACATTTCCACTAGCTTCATCCATATTCCATAATCCTTTCAAGTTCGCTATTTCGCGGATAAAAGTATTCGCAGTGCTGCTTTGAGCAGTATTTGCGCTGTTGCCATATACAAGATAAACTGTTTTTCCACCGACAGGAATGAGCGGAACATTTACCCAAATTTTGGTTGTTGTTGTATTTATTCCAGATTCTATCCAGTATGGAATCAATGTAATACCATCCGAATCAACCATACGAATATCCCTTCCGTCAGCTTGCATTTTTCCCTCTGAAACAAGTGTTTGGGTGTTTGTTGTAAAGGAGACTTGAAAATCGGTCAGATTGCTTGCATTCGCATTGGTAAGCGCAATTGGTTTGCGATAATTTCCATAGGCTAAAAAATTCGTTCCACTAATCGTCACGCTAGCCCCCCCTGCAGCTGATCCATTATTTGGAGAAATCGAACTAGCTGTTGGTGGAAGTTCTGTAAAAGTAAATCCATTTGTCAGTGTCGCGCTTTGTGAATCTTCGTTTGTCACGACAACATCAACTGCTCCCACTGCGTGAGCAGGGGTAGTGGCGGTTATTGTTGTTGAATTTACAACTGTGACAGCAGATGCAGCTGTTCCTCCGAGAGTTACAGTCGGTGTTCCATAAAATCCAGTTCCAGTAATTGCAATAGTGTCTCCTCCGGTTAGTTTTGCACTAGCAGGAGAAACTGCTCCTGCGGAAAGAGTTGGCGCTGGGTTAAAAGTATAGCCGTTTGTTAAAGTTGCTGATTGTCCATCATAGTTCGTAACTACAACATCAGCTGTTTCAGCAACATGAGCGGGAGTTGTAGCGGTGATTGTAGTTGGATTTGTCATGACAGCATTCGCAGCTAGTACCCCACCAAAAGATACCGTCATTGCCGCATAAGAAGATTCTGAACCTACCGTGGCGACAGGTTGCGTCGTAGCAGTCTTAGTAATAAGCATTTTTCCAGTGTAACTTGTCGTGCCATATCCATAATTATTGTACATGTCGGAAATTTCTTCTGCGGTAAGAGCACTCTTAAAAATCGAAACGTGATCTATTTTTCCAGGCCAATACAATGGAGCTGCTCCATCACTACTTCTTCCAAAAAATGCATTAGCGCCTGCATAGCTTAAGTCCTGCACTCCAAATGATGTAATATCGGCAGAATTCGCCAATACGCCATTTATGTATAGATAAATTCTATCATTTCTCTTCACAACCATTGTTACAAAATTCCAGTTTCCCGGACCAAGATAGCTCGCTCCTGTTCCCAACCTCGTGGTTCCATTTCCAATAGTAATATTAACACCCGTATCAGACCCATAAAGTGTCCAGCCCTTCTGAGTCACCAGGTTCGCTCCTTTTGACAAGAATCGCAAATTAGTTGTGGCATTTGCATTTCTGTACACCCAAGTATTAACAGTATAATCACCAGTTCCGATATCATAATTACTATTATTTGTTACTTGGATGAAGTCGCTGGTTCCATTCAAATTTCTTCCATTGCCGTATTTCCCCGCTGTCACAGTCGTCCCCGTTGGTACACCAGTGTAGTTTCCTCCTGAAGAATCAAGCACGTTTCCACTGGCCTCATCCATTTTCCATAATCCTTTCAGATTAGCTATTTCTCGAACAAATGTATCCGTTGTGCTGCTTTGAGCAGTATTTGCGCTGTTGCCATATACAAGATAAACTGTTTTTCCACCGACAGGAATGAGCGGAACATTTACCCAAATTTTGGTCGTTGTCGTGTTGATTCCGGATTCGATCCAATATGAAAGAGGTGTGACACCATCAGAATCAATAATGCGAATATCCCTTCCGTCAGCTTGCATTTTTCCCTCTGAAACAAGTGTTTGGGTGTTTGTTGTAAAGGAGACTTGAAAATCGGTCAGATTGCTTGCATTCGCATTGGTAAGCGCAATTGGTTTGCGATAATTTCCATAAACTTGGAAATTTGTCCCACTTATCGTCACATTCGTCCCTCCTGTAGTTGAACCAGCAGTCGGAGAAATCGAACTTAAAGTTGGTGGAAGTTCTGTAAAAGTAAATCCTCCTGTTAGTGTTGCGCTTTGTGAATCTTCGTTTGTCACGACAACATCAACTGCTCCCACTGCGTGAGCTGGAGTTGTTGCTGTGATTGTGGTTGGATTAACTACGGTCACTGCAGTTGCAGTTGTTCCTCCAAGAGTTATTGTCGGAGTTCCATAAAATCCTGAACCTGTAATTGTAATTGTATCACCTCCAGTTAGTTTTGCACTGGCAGGTGTTACTGCTCCTGCTGAAATTGTCGGTGCAGGATTAAAAGTGTAGCCATTTGTCAAAGTTGCGCTTTGTCCATCATAGTTTGTAACCACAACATCAGCAGTACCAGCAACATGAGCTGGAACAGTAGCAGTAATTGTGGTTGAGTTAACAACAGTCACATCTGTTGCAGAAGTTCCACCAAAAGTAACTGTCGGATTTGCAACCGGCGTCAAATATCTTACAATAACAATTCCAGAGCCACCCGCTCCACCTGTTGTAGAGCATCTTTCACCACCTCCTCCTCCACCACCAGTATTAGCTGACCCTGCAGTTGGGGCAGTGCCACCACTCCCACATGAATCACCACCCTTGCTGCCATTACCACCACCACCCAAACCACCAGCACCAACGGTTGCAGCCGATGGTGGATTAGAATAAGTTGAACCTCCTCCACCCCCTCCATAATACATGTTTGATCCAGATATTGAAAAAGCTAATCCAACACCACCACTCCCTCCCAATAATGCAGCACCGTTTCCACCAATTGCACCGGCTCCTCCCCCTCCCCCTGAGCCATTACTTGAACCGCCAAAGAAAGAACCTCCCCTATTACCTTGCCCTGCAATACCATTACCATAGGTCGCACCTGAGCAGCTACCTGCTGCACCACCACCAGAACCTCCACTATTTCCACTAACAGCACAAGCATTGTAAGCACCGCCGCCGCCGCCAGTTGCTACGATTGAGTCAAAAACGGAGTTACCGCCATTTGAACCTTTAGCACCATTCGCACCACCTGATCCACCGCCACCAACAGTTACAGTTTTACTACCAGCCGAAACAGAAAAGGAAGAATTATACACAACACCGCCACCGCCGCCGCCAGAACCAGAATAATTCCCTCCACCTCCACCTCCACCAGCGACTACAAGAGCCTCCACGTTCCCACTACCACTTGTTACTGTAAATGTCCCACTTGATGTAAATTTATGCACAGTGTATGCACCATCTGTTGTAACTGTGCCACCAGTTGCATTAATCCCGCCTCCCAAAAATCCAGTACCAGTAATCGTCACGCTATTTCCACCCGTTGGCAATCCATTGTTTGGAGAAACTCCTGAAATAGTTGGTGCAGGATCAGTCGCTAACGCTGTATTTGTAAAAAGCAACGCAACAACAAAAAACGCTGAAATAATTTTCAGTCCCAAGTTTTTGCTTTTTATATTTTTATGCAATGCAACGATACTCATCTAAGATATTTTTTATTTTACCCTCTTTTTAGCATTTACAATTTTCTTAACCTCTATATCAAAATCAGAAATATACTTCTTATCTTGCTCTACACGATATTTTTCATATTCTTTCAGCGCCACTTTCTCAGCTTGCTGAGCACTAACATTACCAGCATTTTTCAAAACGCCCTTTCCTAAAAGCTTCAAATATTCATCAAGCTTACCTATCCAGTCTCTCATTGTCATAATATGTTCACTTTTAGCCTGAATTTCAGCAAATGATAAATAAGCATCCACAATGCGATTGAGCATTTCAAGTTCTTGCTCATTTAAATAATTTTTTGCAATAAAGATATCACGCGCAATGGGATGCAAACCTGAAAAATTAGTAAGACCCATCAATGGTTTTTTACCATCAACACGCTGAGCAATTATTTCAGCAGCAGTTTTTCCACTTACCGCAAAATGCATCTTGTTTTGTACAGTTTTAAAAAACAATTCCGTTTCATTAGCATCTTTGCGATAATCAATACTGGTTGCATAAATATCGGTCACTTTTTGGTACAGCATTCTTTCACTAGATCTAATATCTCGTATGCGCTGCAAAAGTTCCTCAAAAAATCGTGATTTGTACCCCCCCTGCTTGAGACGTGCATCATCCATAGCAAATCCCTTGACCATATACTCTTTCAGACGATCCGTTGCCCATTGGCGAAAAAGCGTGCCACGAGCAGAATTTACGCGAAATCCAACAACAATAATAACATCCAAACTATACATTTTAGTTTTGTATTTTTTACCATCCGCGGCAGTTATTAAGAATTCCTTAATAACTGAATCTTGCTGAAACTCTCCGGCTTGAAAAATGTTTTTTAGATGAATATTGATATTCGCAACTGTTGTTCCAAAAAGTTCAGCCATAAGCTTTTGCGTCAACCAAACATTTTCATGTTCGAAGCGAACTTCAACACGAGTTTTCCCATCTTCAGTTTGATATAATATAATCTGTTTCTTGTTTTTCATTTTTACACTTGATTTATGTCCATTTAAACTAATCTAAATTTTAATTATGGCAAATTCGCCATAATTAAAATACATTAAACACTTTTTACTACTGCGCCAAACGCTCCATTCCTGCCTTTGCTGCTACATTATTTTCATCAATCTCAAGTGCTTTTTCATAATTTGTTTTTGCACTGTCATTATCCCCTGATTGTTCATATGCCAAACTAATCAAAACGTACAGGTCGGCGGATTTTGGATTTTTTTCAATGGCTTGTTTGTAAATTTCAATAGCCCTGTCTACTTGTTTTAGCTGATACTGATAAACACTGGCTAGATTTACGTAGGCAGAAATATCGGTTGGAGAAAGTTCGATAACTTTTTTGTATTGCTCAATTGCTCCGTCAAAATTTTTCTGATCGCGAAGTGCGTTAGCTAGTCCGCTATTAGCAACAACACTGTTTGGCTCCTTTTCAATTTGTTTTTTGTAAGTGTCAATTGCTCCTGTTTGATCGCCAGTTGCATATTGTGCAATACCATAAGCTTGCAAATCTTCTTTGCTACCAGAAGTTTCTGCTTGTTTTTTCAAATTTTTTAAATCTTGTTTATATTGTTCGATTGCATTTTCAGCTTTTGGTGCTGGTTTGTTTAATTTTGATGCAATTTTAGGCCAAGCAAAAAAACCAATAGCAATAAGAGCTACGATAACCAGTGCTATCAAAAGCAGTTTAATAAGCTTGCCTTTTGAAGTTGTTTTTGTTGTTGCTGTATCAATTTTTATTGTTTCTTCTTTTTCTTTTTTTATCATGTCCATAGTTTTTTACCCCGTTAAATTGTTTACCAAGTTGAATTTATTTATATTCAACATGGTGGTAATTCGTACTATTTAACTAGGGTTGCTTTTATATATTTTTTATATTAAGTATTTTATTATCTTAATCAGGTGTCATTCTGAACTTGTTTCAGAATCTACTTTCTTTATTTCATATTATTTACCGTAACCGAGATCCTGAAACAAGTTCAGGATGACAAAGGACTAATTACGTGCAGAGTGTCGAGGTGCAGGTTCCACTTGCGCATTCTCCGCCAATAGCGCAAGTTGCGCCGGTTGGTTTTTTTAATAATAATTGTCCAGAGCCATTAGTATAAAACCCATCACCTGTTTTTGTGCCAGTAAAATCAGCATCCGCATTTTCTGTCACGCTCTGAGGAGTAGACAGCGTAAGCGATATACCCGTTTCTGTTGCTGTGATATTTTCATCCTTAGAAGCATAATTTGTCCAACCAGTTTTAGTAGCCAATTCTGCTCCAGCGGTCCCTGCCCAGCTATTTTGTATCCATTGAAAACTAGCAGCTTTAGATTTGCTTGGGTTTAAAATGTATGGCGCAACAATAAAAGCCACGACTGTCATAGCAAGGGCACTTGAAAGACTTATTGATATTGTTCTTAATTTTTTTTGATATTTTTTCAGTTCACTATATGATTCAAATTGCATAGTCAACTGAAAAGTTCCGTCTGAATTTTTAAGTGCATTTTGAATGCGCAAATGATTATGCGCTGCAGACTTAAAAAGCAAATGAAGATGATCGTAAAACCAAGCAAACAAAAAATTCATTTTCTTTTTTTCTTGCATAAATAAAGCAATAACTGAATAATTTTTTCACCAAAAACATCGTCTGTTAACTTATCAAATTATAGCATATTTTCAAATATCTTGCCAACCCCAAAAGGGCAGATATTATAAGGGTTTTATATATCAATCAAGATGTTTTTATCTATCCAAAAAACCCAGCCAAAATGACTGGGTTTTTATCTCGTAGGCCTTATGAACCTTATGAACTTTCAACTTTATAAACTATTTTATACTTCAATAACAACAGGCAAAACCATTGGTCTTCGTTCTGTTTTAGTGAACAAAAATGATCCAACTGCTTCGCGAATATTGTTTTTCACATAGTCCCAATTAACCGAAACATCCGGAGAAGTTTTTTCTTTTACCACCTTTTCCACCACACGTTTGGTAGCGTTTACCAAGTCAAAATTTTCTTTAACGAAAATAAAGCCTCGCGATGTGATTTGGGGAGTTCCGATGATTTTTTTGGTTTTTGAATCAATCACTACAACAATCATAAACATCCCGTCTTTGGCAAGAAGTTGCCTGTCTCGCAAAACGATTTCGCCGATGTCGCCAATTCCCAAACCATCAACCATCACGTAACTGGTATCAATTTTTTGTGGAAGCATTTTGGCCTTTCCACCAGCAAATTCAAGCTGATTACCATTATCCAGCACAAAAATATTATCTCGATGCACACCAACTTTCTCCCCAAGCTTCGCAGCTTCTTTGAGAAAATAGTGATTAGCATATACCGGCAAGAAATAATCAGGTTTAATTTGACCAATAATATCTTGAATATCGCGCGCATTGCTGTGACCGCTAGTATGCACATCCAAAATGTCTGAATGAATAACATTATCACATTTACGATAAAGGTCATCTTTAAGTCGCTGAATCGTTCTTTCATTTCCTGGAATAATTGAAGATGAAAATACAATAGTATCCTCGCGCATAATATGAATAAAGCGGTGCTCATCGTTAACAATCCTTGAAAGCACAGCATTTCCCTCGCCTTGCGCTCCTGTACAAATCACCACAACTTTATTGCGTGGGTGTTTTTGAATTTCATTTACTGTTATCAGTGTTTGCTTGTGAGCTTTAATATATCCCAATTCTTTGGCGATTTCAATGTTCATTTTCATTGAATAACCATCGAGAGCCACTTTTTTCCCAATGGATTCAGCATATTCAATTATTTTTCCAATACGTTTTATTTGAGAAGAAAATGTTCCGATGATAACCATACCCTTAGCGCCGCCCACCAAATCATCAAGATTTTTATACATCTCAACTTCTGATTTTTGAGTAGGACGAGTGTCAGTTGCTCCTAAACTTTCTAACATCAAAATTTTCGGTGAAGGCAATTTAGAAAGATGATCATATGTAACCATTTTGTGATCGGTTGGGTTTTTGTCCATTGTCCAGTCTCCAGGATGGATCACTGTACCATCTGGAGTTTTAATAATCACCCCAACTGCATCCATCACGCTGTGTTCAACATCAAAAAATTCAATTTCAAATTTTCCAAGTCTAACTTTGTCAGTGATAGCATTAACTCTGATTATTTTCAGATTCTGAGCAGAATTGGTGTCATAATCTTCCATTTTTTTCTTGACCAAAGCCAAGGTTAAATCTCGTCCAACGATTGGAGGATAACCAAGTTCTTTGAGCAAAATTGGAGCGGCTCCAATATGATCCAAATGTCCGTGACTCAAAATCACACCTCTAACATTTTTCTCCTTGCCTTTCAAATAACTTATGTTTGGGATGATATAATCAATCCCCGGCATATCTTCCTCTGGAAATTGAATTCCCATATCCAAGATAATGATGTCTCCATCATATTCGAACATAGTCATATTGCGTCCCACTTCTTCATTTCCACCCATCGGAGTAATACGCAAGTTTTTGCTTGGCGCATTGCCCAAAGGTGTTTGGGTTTTGTGAGATTTACTCATCTGCTTACCTGTTCTTTTCATCGGTTTTTTTGTATGCGCCGAAGTCGCATTTGTAGGCTTGTTGCCTTCTGACTGTTTTTTAAACATTTACCCTGTTAAATAAGATTTGAGTCTCTTTTCAGAAAAACAAACTTATTTTTTATTAATTTTTTAATTTATCACACCCTGTAAATTCAATCTAGAACTCAAATCTTAATTTTAATTTTTTTAAGAAAATTAAAATTATTTAACAGGGTGAATTTTTTTACTTACAAAAGCACGTTACACAATTATTACAAAGCTACTTTCGCAATCGTTCTACTTTTTTCTTTTTGGCACGCTTTTGGATGAATGTTTACCCCGTCAAATCCAGCAAGGCTGGTGTTCACTGCTGTGAACAATTTGACGGGGCGAGTATCCAAAAGCTCAAAGAGTCGCTGTCGCCAACAATTGGCCAAAAAGAAAAAGTATCACAATTGCGAAAACATTTTTAAAGAAGTGATAACTTACTTATATAAAGATTTGATTTTTTAAATACAATAGTAAAAACCCCTTAAAAAGAGACTTTTTGTTAATTTGAGCACTTGTTTGTTTGTTTCGAAGAAAAAAAGCTTTAAACAAGGTAAAATTCAAGAAGTATTACTTATTGGATTAATTATACACCCAGAAGGTAATTTTGTCAATGACAAGAAAAATTAAGCAGCAATTCCAGTTTTCCGACCATAAGCATCTTCATAACGAGTAATGTCATTTTCACCCAAATAATCTCCGGTTTGAACCTCTATTATTTCCAAATTGACTTTGCCAGGATTGGCAAGTTGATGCTTAGCTTTAGCAGGTATATACGTGCTTTCATTTTCGTGCAGAGTTAATAAGTTTTCACCATTAACAACTTTAGCAGTTCCTATCACAACCACCCAATGTTCTGATCGATGCTCATGAGATTGTAAGGAAAGTGATGCGCCTGGATAAACTGTTATTTTTTTCACTTTATGATTATCTTCATCAATCAAAACTTCATATTTTCCCCAAGGACGATAACCAATTATCTCATCACTAAGCTCTTGATAATTTTTTTCTTTCAAATATTCAACAACTTTTTTCACACCATTATTACTATCCCCCATTTTCTGCACTAAGATACTATCATTGTTTTCAATGACAATAACATCTTCTAAACCAGAAACTACAATTAATTTATCATTATTTGTTGACAGAGAAAAAATATTTTTACTACCCACTGAAACATGTCTGGGATTATCTTCTTTTTTCTTTCCCAATATTTCAGCCAAAACATCAAAACTTCCAACATCGCTCCAATCGAAATCACCTTCGAAAGTTACCATTTTGTCTGATTTTTCTGAAATAGCATAATCAATCGCGATGGCTGGTAAAATTTGAAAATCTTTTAAGAAAGCATCGTAACCTTTTTCAAACAAGGAAAAAATTTCCGGAGAGTGTTTTTGTGTTTCCTCAGAAAAAGTTTTTGCATTAAAAATATACATCCCAGCATTCCATAAATAAGAGCCAGAAACAAAAAATTCCTGTGCGGTTTTTTCATCTGGTTTTTCTTTGAATCCATCAACCTTATAACCTGCTGACAATTTTTCACCCTTTTTTATATACCCCAAACCAGTGTGAGCTTTCGTTGGCTTAATACCAATAGTTCCGATATTGCCACCTATTTCAGAGAGTGCATTTTTGGCAACTTTCACATATTCCTGCTTATCACCAATATAATGATCCGCTGGAACCATAATAATAGGAGCCATCTCGTCTATCCCAATTTTTTCTTGAAGATATTTTACCGCCAAGGTTATTGCTGGCATTGTGTTTAAACTTTTTGGTTCTCTTAAAATCTGATTTTCTGAAAAATCTGCGTACACTTCTTTAATCTGATTTAAAACATTATAATAATTTTCATCATTAGTCACAAAATATATGTTTTCTTGTGATACAACATCCTTCATACGCAAAAAAGTTTCTTGCAGCAAAGAATAATCTGAATAAAGTTTCAAAAATTGTTTTGGAAAATTTTTACGAGAAAGTGGCCAAAGACGAGTTCCGGATCCACCACAAAGAATAATTGAATACATATTGTAGCTATAAAGTTTATAAAGTTAAAAGTTCATAAAGTCCACAAATAAGGCTCCTATAATTATACTAAAAGCTCAGGATATGTCTACTGATTAATAATTTAGGCCACATCTAGACAAGATGTGGCCTAATTTTTAGTTCATTGCAAGTATTTTATCAAAAACCGCAGGTTGTCCTGCTTGTTTGATAATTTGATAACGTTCTTTTTCAACCTCACTCTTCGTGGCGCTAAAAAAATTCAACATTTCATTTAGCTCACTTGGCGTAAGTTCGATATTGTGAAAATGTTCCCTGTCAAAAGGATCTTCAACCCTCACAACATAAACGTTATCTTTTTTTACAATACTAGCAATTTCCCAGTTGAAAGCGAAAGCAACGTTTGAAAAAATACACAACACGACCAATGTCAAAATTGTAATTTTCATATCGTCCCCTTTCTCACTAAGATATTTATTGAAATATTATTCAATAACATCAAGACCACCCAAATCCTCTTTTTCAATATTTTTATACAAAGGATTTTTTTTGAGTGCTGGCTTACCATTATTTTCAACAACATAATAAGCAAATCCTCTCATTTTTTTCACAAGCTCATAATCAGCATGTCCAGGAAAACTAGAGGGATCACGATCTTCAAAATCCACAGGGCTATCATCAATAGTAACAAGATATGTTTTCCCGGTATTAGCCAAAAGATGTCCGAATTTTTCGGGCATAAAAACTTCATCTCCAGTTTTCACAACCACAGCCTTAAACTCTGCAACTTGATCTGCAATCATTTCTCCGTTTTCGTCTTCAACCAATTCTTGGAGCAGTGCCACTCCTTCGCCATAGGCAATAAAATAATCCTCGCTTAATTTTCCAACATGATAATGCCCATATGTTTTTATATATTCCCCAGAAATCGTTCCGGGTTCCCAAACGGTTGTATTTTTCTGATCCACACCACCACGAATCATATAGTAATGAATCTCTGGTCCAACCCCACTTGGATCCATCAAAACATCTTGCATTTTTTCTTGCGTTCGCGCCGCATAATGTTTTGGAACATTTGTAAAATCAATCATAAGATTAACTGCCAATTTACAACTCACAACTTACAACAGAAATATTGTCGTCGGTTGTTAGTTGATGGTTAATTGTTATTATTTATTTTAAAACTCGTTTTGTTTTAACATACCAACTGTTCACATCAACAAATCGTTGTGCGGGATTGTTAATATTTTCCACATCCATTCCTTGCACATTAGTATTAGCAGGATAAAGATAATATCTTGAATACAAAAATACAGCAGGATTTTCCTTGGTTAAAATATCTTGAAATTTCTGATAACTTTCAATGCGTTTATCCTGATCTGTTTGTTGTCGCAAATCATCCAACAACCCATCCACATCCTTGTTGTCAAATAAAGACAAATTCAAACCAGGATCACTTTTTTGCGAAGAGTGCCAGAAATCATACAGTTCCGGTCTAAATCTGATTGTTTGACCATTGAGAATGCTGTCGTATTCTCTTGTGCGAATATGGTTTTGCAGCAAATCAGAAATTGTCAGAACCTTAACATCCACATTGACACCTATTTTTGCCCATTGTTGTTTCAATATTTCTGCTGTCTGATTCAATTCGGGATAATCAGCTGTTACCAATTCAAAAGACAAAGTCTGTGAATTTTTTTTACGCACATTTTCATTTTCATCCAAAACCCATCCAGCGTCGTCCAACACTTTTTTGGCAGCTTCCAAATCAACCTTAACATTATCATCATTTTTATACCCCTGCATTTGAGGTAAAAACGGAGAACCAATCGCGCGTCCCTTGCCATACAAAATTTTATCAATAATTTCCTGCCTATCAACACTCAAACTCAAAGCCTTTCGCACTTCATCATCAGCCAATGCAACACTTTTTGTTTGATTAAAAAACACCGCAAAATAACTAGGCATTGCCAATTCATGAATATTTGTGCTTTTAGCATTCTTGAGATCTTTAATATTGTCGGGTGGAAGACTTCCCATCCCCATAATTTCTTTCTTATTATAAGCTGCAATAAGCTGCTCATCATCAGGATAAAAATTGAAAGTAACTTTTGAAATATACGCGATGTTGTTGTAATAAGATTTATTAGAAACAAGTTGCAAAGTCAGAATGTTTCCACTTGAATCTTTTTGAAAGCTGCCAAAAGAATACGGTCCTGATCCGACCGGATGCAAATTATTATCAGCCAATGCAAATTTCTCCGGAGCAATGTTTTCCCAAATATGTTTCGGCAAAAGTCCTACTGTAAGATTTTCCAGAAAACCGATGTATGGATTTTTAAGTATGAATTTCAAAGTATAATCATCCACCAAGCTCACTTCAACACCTTGCATACTTTGACGAAGCGGACTTTTATACGAAGAATCTTGCAGAATATTAAAAGTAAAGAATGCGTCATTAGCATTAAGTGACTGACCATCTTGCCAAAGAACATTTTTTTTCAAATAAACAGTGTACTCTCGTTGGTCCTCAGAAACATCATAACCTTCAGCCAAATCAGCAACAACCTTTCCATCCTTGTCATATTTAAAAAGACCGCTGAAAATTAACTGCACCAAGTCCAAATCAGCCTCACTGGTCTGAGAAAGAAGAGGGTTGATATAAAGTGGTTGACCAACTATTCCTTCAATATATTCTCCGCCCGCCTTTGGAATGGCCTTGGTAAGATTAAAATAAAAAGAGCCAGCCCAAACCACCAATGAAGCGGCGATAATCAAAAGCAAGGTCGTAACCACAACCTTTTCCTTAAATGTCAGCATTTTACCGATTGTTTTCCAATTTTTTGGCAAAAGATATTTGATTTTATCGTTCGAATAGTTACTAATAAGTTTGAATATGAATTGTTATGGTTATATCTTTGTCATTCCGGACTTGATCCGGAATCTAGGTTCACATGCAAGTTCGGCTTTGTTTTGGATTCACTTTGCCAGCTGACAGAGCAACTTTGGAATTTTTGTTTGCCTGTTTTCTTTTTGGCCAATTATTGCGACAGCAATTCTTTGAATTTTTGACCATAGTCTTGGGTCAAAAACGTGCTCAAAAAGGAAACAGGCAAACAAAAATTAAGCGCTATGAAGGACACTTGCCAGTTCGTGTTTAGCGATTTGCAATCACAATGGTTGTAATTGCAAGGATAATAAAGATTGCGCCCAACGACATTGAAAGATAAAAAAGAAACTTTTCCATCCCTCTTTTTGTATAATAACCCCCAAAGTCTCCCCCAAAAGCACTAGAAAGACCGCTACCCCTATTTTGAAGTAAGATTGAGACAGTAAGCAGAATTGCCACAACAAGCTGAGCGATAGTAATTAATTTCATCTATATATTTTGAATGATTACAAACCTTGTATACATTTATAAATCTAACAAAAAGCACCCCCCAAGTCAAGCCATTTTGATGTTTTTAACCTTATTCAAGCCATTTTTTATCTTTTAAGCTACAAAAAACAAAACTTATTAATACATTTAGCAAAAGCAAACTTTATACACAGTATAATCTAATCCACATATGAGCTTGAAACTGGCTTTTTCGTAAAAAGTCCTATTTGCTCAAATTATTAAACATTTCTTTCTTTTTCTTTTGCATTAAAGCGGCATATTCATTGTCGCTTTTTTC
>Ga0209212_1000321_pt1 | contig 96830 bp, 101 predicted proteins | sample RifGroC2_FD_183996 | JGI IMG/M metagenome (GOLD analysis project Ga0209212, IMG submission 183996) | Groundwater microbial communities from Rifle, Colorado, USA - Groundwater C2 (SPAdes) (version 2) | ecosystem: Environmental > Aquatic > Deep subsurface > Groundwater | place: Rifle, Colorado... | reverse complement strand
CTGATATTGCCTCTTGGTAATATCAGACGGATAAGGTTTTCGTGTTGGTTTTTGAGTGTGCATATGAGCATAACTTAAACTTTATGCCCATATTATACCCCAAAACTAAAGTTTTGTAACCATCTCGTACCATCATGGTACGCAGAAGTTTTCTGATCGCGTGTGTTCTAGTTGTGTGTTGTTTCTTGTTTATTAATAATGTTGCCGCACAAGTTGTGGTAAAAGATGCAAAAGTTACCACTGATATTACGTGGCGTGCTTGTAAAAATCTGATTTACGTTTACGTTGGTAATATTATTATAATTGACAAAACTGGTGATTTTCAGTGGCAAACAGAAGACTGCACTGCTAGCGCTGACGGTTTTGTTTTTGTGGGCGGACGCCGTCTCCCGGATGATCCGTATGAATTTCGTGCCGAGATCCCTGATGGTCAACCGGTAAAAAACATAAAAATAAAGCTAGTTTTTAAAATACCGGTTAAAACCTTTGTTGAAAAATTCATCGAAGTAGAGCTTATTCAGCTCCACACAATCTTGGAGCTGGATAAAAAAACGCTCGGGAAATTATCGGGCGATAATTCAGTGTTTGATATACGTATCTTCTTAGAATATGCATGTGCAATCAGTGAAGATCAAAAATACCCTTTTCAAGACAGAAATGACATTTGGAGCTATGTCTCGACAGAGACAGTCTCTGCGTTTCCTGTGTGGAAAGTAACTGTAAAACTTCCCACGATAAAGGAAATAATTGTCACAGATGGGCTTCAAGTACCGCCAGTTCAAAACGGAGTTATCACCCTTAAAATCTGGCCTGACGGAACTGCTTCCTTCGAACCGGCAGACTTGAGCGCCGTCTCTCCTCGGGAAAAATTGCCTATAACGTGGGGGTCGTTAAAGGTAAGATAAATTCACTTTCATGTCCGAGGAGAAAAAAATGTCTACTGTAGCCAGTTCTCGCTCCAACAAGTCAATAATATATTATCTGACTTGTCTGGAGCTTTTTTGTTTACCCCGTTAGAAACTACCCGAGATCAATTTCACGCTTGTTTCTAACTGGGTTTAATTGACACTCCAATCCTGCCATAGTACCATTAAAATTGATTTAATTTGATCCTAATGACCTCGAATCTTGCCATCATCAAAAAACTGCTTGCCAAAAAGCTGTATAACGAAAAAGACCTTTCCCGCGTAAAAAGACAACTGGCGCGGGATTTTAATGTCGGGATGATGACCAATAATCTGCTGTTGAAACTTTATCGCGAAGCGTTAGCGCAAGGCGAAATCAAACCAGCACCTTGGCTCGAAGATGTTTTGATTAAACGCCGGGTGCGGACTTTATCCGGCGTCGCCCCTTTGGCAGTCGCCACCAAACCATTCCCCTGCCCTGGCCGGTGCATTTATTGTCCCACTGACGCCCGGATGCCCAAAAGCTACTTGCCCAACCAGCCAGCCGCGGCGCGCGCCCTCAATTTTAAATATCAGCCCTATGCCCAAGTCCAAGGCCGATTGCGCGCTTTTTATGATAACGGCCACAAACCGGAAAAAGTTGAACTGCGCGTTTTGGGCGGGACGTGGTCGTATTACCCCAAGAGTTATCAAACCTGGTTTATTAAGGAATTGTATCGCGGGCTGAACGAGTTTGGCGCAATTGCAAAGGTCAAAAAATCCGACTTGGCGACACTCCAAAAAACCAACGAACAAGTTCAACATCGCGCGGTTGGCTTATCAATCGAAACCAGGCCAGATTATATTGATTTGGCTGAGATTAAACGCCTGCGTTGGTTTGGGGTGACGAAAGTTGAACTCGGCGTCCAGCATTTGGATCAAAAAATTATTGATTTGATCAAACGCGATCAAACAAAAGATGATGTTATTCGCGCGACCAAACTTTTGAAAGACGCAGGCTTTAAAATCTGCTATCATATCATGCCTAACTTGCCTGGTTCGACGCCGGAAGCAGACCTCGCCATGGTTAAAGAGCTATTTGCTAATCCCGGGCTTAAACCAGATCAACTCAAAATTTATCCCTGCGTGGTTTTAAAAGAAGCGCCGCTTTATCGCTTGTGGCAAAAAAAGCAATTCCAAACTTATGATGACGAAACACTGGTTGAACTGCTCGCGGAAATAAAAAAGCTCGTCCCGCCTTATGTGCGAATCGAGCGCATTTACCGCGACGTGCCGACCGCTGATATCGCCAGCGGCAGTACGCATATTAATATTCGGGAAATGGTGCAGGCGCGCCTGCGCGAGCAAGGTCTCAAGTGTGGTTGCATTAGATGCCGGGAAGTGGGAAATCAAATAAAAATTAATAATGAAAAAATCACGCTAAAAAATTTAAAACTATTTATTGATAAATATGAGGCCTCTGATGGCGTTGAGCATTTTATTTCTGCTGAAAGCCCGGACAGAAAAATTTTATACGCCTTTGCTCGCCTTCGCTTTCCGTCCGCTGACGTTCGAGATCAACTGCCCCCACTTCGGCAAACTGCAATAATTCGCGAGCTCCACACTTATGGCCAATTGGTGCCGCTTAATACTGTTGATGCCCGCGCCAGCCAGCATCAGGGTTTAGGGAAAAAATTACTGCTGGCCGCCGAGCAAATTGCGCAATCCGCGGGCTATGCTAAAATAGCAGTAATCTCCGGTGTCGGCGTGCGCGGCTATTATCAAAAATTAGGGTATAGACTGGAAGACAAGTTTGGGTATATGATTAAAAAATTATACTAATTATTCTAATTAACCTAATTATTCTAAATAAATTCCACTGCTCCATGTTTAAATTTATGAATTGGATTTTGGCGCTTGTTTAGAATAATTAGAACAATTAGAATAATTTACAATGTTTTTTGTAATTTAAATATGGAATACAACTATACAAACCTCACCAACTTTCTCTTCGAACTCGCCATGCTCAAACGCCAAAAACACACTGGCTACGCTGTGGCTGGCGTAAAAGAGCTTGATTCGCTGGCCGACCACACCGCCCGCGCCGCGTTAATCGGCTATATTCTGGCGGACTTGGAGAAAGCTGACGCCGACAAAGTGGCAATAATGCTTTTGATTCATGATTTGCCGGAATGCCGCTTAGGCGACCACCATAAAGTCTCGGCCCGTTATTTGGATACTGAAACCGCGGAACGCACGGCCTTTGTGGAGCAGATTTTCAGCCTGCCCGACTCTATTCAGCAAAAATGGCTTAAACTTTACGATGAAAAAGCTCAGCGTTCGACCAGAGAAGGCATCATCGCCCAGGACGCAGACTGGCTGGAAGCGGCCATTTCGGCGCGGGAATTTTTAGCGCTTGGCTACCCCACCCAAAATTGGATTGATAATGCCCGCGTTGCTCTGGAAACTCCTTCAGCAAAAAAAATGTTGGCGGAAATTGAACGCCAAAAACCAGAAGACTGGTGGCAGGGGCTAAAAAAAATGACGTACACAAAAATCAAATCAAGCCTACAGGACTAGTAAGACTCCTGCATGATAAACGTACAAAATTTAGGCATTTCTGTCCCTGGCTGATCCAAAACGGTAGTTACTCCGTCCGGTAAAATAGCGCTAACGATTAAATTTTCTTTCCCTTTTCCTAAAGATGCAACTACAATTCCATGAGGGAAAATACTAACATCACGCACTATATAGCCAAGATCAACCAAAGATTGCTTGATAAAACCGCGCAAAACTTTTTCTGTTCCATCCCAGCCTTCTAAATTAATGCTAACTTCAATATTTGTTTCCTGTTCTTTGCCCATTTCTGGATTAAGTCCCTCAAATGATGATGTTTCCATAATATATTTTTGATAAATTACAATTTTTTTTATAGTCGACCTAGCTATAAAATTTTAAAAACTCAAACAGCTATTAATATACTGCATTAAATCAATATTAGCAAATTATTATTAAATATGAAACTTTTTCACAACGCTTACAACTCGATCTCCTTGCCAGAATAGCCGATCAATTTTTTGTTTTGCTTAGTAACTTTTTCCTCAGACTGACCGAGAATTAGCAAAAACGCCAATTTGTCATCCCGAGCTTGCCCCGTCACTCGCGAGCGACGGGGCTTGTCGAGGGATTCCTGCCTGCCGGCAGATGGGCATTATCCAAACCGAAAGAGATTCCTCGACTCCGCTCGGAATGACAATTCTTGGACAGTCTAAACATTTAAAAATTATCTTTATGCCTTACAACAATCTCAAAAAAAACGATCCCCTCATCTACCAAGCAATGCGCGGCGAACTAAAGCGCCAGCAATCGGTCTTAGAAATGATCGCCTCAGAAAATATCGTCTCCCCGGCCGTTATCGAAGCCATGGGCACGGTAATGACCAATAAATATTCTGAAGGCTATCCAGACCACCGCTATTACGGCGGCAACCAATTTATTGACATCTCGGAAAAATTAGCGATTGAACGGGCAAAGAAACTTTTCAACGCCGAGCACGTTAATGTCCAGCCGCACGCTGGCTCCCAAGCTAATATGGAAGCGTATTTCGCGGTTTTAGAGCTGGGCGATAAAATTCTGGCGATGAATTTGGCGCATGGCGGGCATTTAACCCACGGCCATCCGGTAAACTTTTCCGGCAAATTTTATAAAGTAACCCATTACGGCGTTGATAAAAAAACTGAGCAGATTGATATGGATGAAGTTCGCCGGCTCGCCAAACGCGACAAGCCAAAATTGATTTTAGCCGGCGCCAGCGCCTATCCGCGGAAAATTGATTTTAAAGCCTTCCGCCAAATCGCCGATGAAGTTGGCGCCTATTTTATGGCTGACATCGCCCATATCGCCGGCCTCGTCGCCGCCCGTCTGCATCCGGATCCGATTCCTTACTGCGACATCGTCACCACCACCACCCACAAAACCCTTCGCGGCCCGCGCGGGGCGATGATCATGTGCAAAACGCGCGACCGGTTGCGGCCTCAGGACAAAAAAAATCTGGCGCAAAAAATCGACAGCGCTGTTTTCCCGGGCATGCAAGGCGGCCCGCTCGACCACATCATCGCCGCCAAAGCCGTGGCATTCGGCGAAGCTTTAAAACCGGCGTTTAAAAAATATCAAGCCCAAATAATCAGCAACGCCGCGACCCTGGCCGAAACACTGACTGCCGAAGGTTTGCGCTTAATCTCCGGCGGCACTGATAATCATTTGATGCTGGTTGATGTTACGCCGCTTGGCGTTAACGGCAAACAAGCAGAGATGGCTCTAGACGAAGTTGGCATCTGTTGCAACAAAAATATGATTCCTTATGATACCCGCTCGCCGTTTGACCCTTCCGGCATCCGCTTAGGCACGCCGGCCTTGACCACTCGCGGGATGAAAACCCGGGAAATGAAAATTATCGGCGGCTTGATCGGGAAACTCTTAAAAAATATTTCCAGCCAAAAAATCAAACGAGAAATCAAGGCAGCTGTCAAAATGTTAACTGACCAATTTCCGATTTATGCAGGGTTAGAGCAAGCGGTTCCTTATCGAGTATTTAAGCAAAATGAACTCAAACAATTCTTAAAAGACGATCAAATCTCGCCTGTCTTAAAAAAACAAATCAAAACAAAATAAAAAAGGTGCTTCTTTATTTCAGTCCAATTAATTAATAAAAATGTCATTTTATAATCTGTCTCACCTCCCCCAAAAAGAAATCATCCCCGGTTACCGCGTCCGGTTTGTTCATACAAATAATTTGACGCTCGCCTACTGGGAAATCGACGCTGGTGCGGCATTACCAGAACATAAACATCCGCACGAACAAATCGCCAACGTCACCAGTGGTGAATTTGAATTGACAGTCAGCGATAAAATAAGACGACTAACTCCAGGACAAATCGCAATTATTCCGCCCAATACGCCTCATTCCGGCAAAGCGCTTACCAATTGCCAAATTATTGATGTCTTCTATCCAGTTAGAGAAGACTATCTTGATAAATGAAACAACAAATATACTGGGATAAAAAACAAATTGCCCAAAACTACGATTTTGGCAGACCGCTATCTAACCGATCGATTTTAGAATTATTTGCTACCATTTCGGCTAAACTCAGCATTTCTCTTAATAACAAAAAAATGCTTGACGCTGGTTGCGGCACCGGACGAGTCACCATTTCACTAGCTCAATCTTGTCCTAGTCTATCAATCATCGGCATTGATATCTCACCAGAGATGCTCGCTTTTGCCCAGCAAAAGATCAAACAATCGCATCTAAAAAACTATCAATTAATTAAAGCTGATCTCCAACATATCCCTTTAGATGATAACACGGTCGATTTCTCTTTGATCAGCTCTGTTTTGCATGTTATTCCTGGCTGGACACAAATCATCGATGAACTGATTCGGGTAACTTCCACAAGCGGATATCTTCTGCTGATCAGCGAACAGGCTGATATTTACGAAATCGAACAAGACCGAACCAAATCTCAAGATCGTAATCTTTTAGAAAAATTTTGGGGGCAATTCCAAAAACTTAAACTTGAATATGGATTAAGTATCCCGCAAAAAATCCAAGTTGGCATTCGTTGGCAATTGGGCTGTCCGGAAATTATTGATTATCTACAAAAGACAGGCTATCAAAATATCAATACGATTACTATTCCCTGGCAACATAAGTACACTGTCGCTGATTTTATGAATATCCTTTACAAAAAATGCTGGTCCGCTTTATTCACCTCTGATCCGATTAAATATGACCAAGTGCTTAAAAAAATGGAACAGTGGTTGAAACAAGAAAAAATATCGCGAGATGAAGAATATATCTCGGATAATAAAATTTGCTGTGAAATCGTAAAACTTAGTCCTTAGAAATACACTGCGTTTTTTTCTGCTACAACATTTTAAAAAAATTACTTCATTTGACTCCGCCGCCATTCCTCGATTTTTTTATGGTCACCAGATAAAAGCACCTCTGGCACCTGCCAGCTAATTCCGGGCGCCGCCTCGAACTTTTCCGGCCGGGTATATTGCGGGTATTCGATGATTTGTCGGCTGGAAGCGTCAGTTTGTCCCTCACCCGGATTAAATGATTCTTCATGAAGTGATTCCGGACTGCCTAACACTCCGGGCAAAAGCCGCGCGATGGCTTCCACTACCACCATTGCCGGCAATTCGCCGCCGGATAAAACATACGGGCCGATTGAAATCTGCTCATCAACTAAATTTTCAACCCGGGCATCAATCCCTTCGTACCGGCCGGCAATCAAAATTAATTGATCCATCGACGCCAACTGCTCCGCCTTGGCCTGATCGAATTGACTCCCGCGCGGGGACAACATAATTACTTTTGTATTTTTAGAAATTTTAGATTGACGCTGACCCTGCGCCTTACTTTCCACAACTTTTTTACCTAAAACATCGATCAGGCATTTATAAATCGGCTCAATTTTAAAAATCATTCCCGGACCGCCGCCATAAGGAGTATCATCAACCGAACGATGTTTATCTGTGGTGTAATCACGCAAATCCCAAAATTTGACCTCGATCTGGCCGCTGGAACTGGCCCGAAATAAAATTGATTCCTGCAAGTAAGAACCTAAAATATTCGGAAAAATTGTTAAAACATCAAAACGCATAATTTTATTTTAATATACAATAATTTAGAACCAAAAGCAACCGCGCGATAAAAAAATCTCCCCCGATTACTCGAGAGAGATTTTAAAAACAAAAGGGAAATTACAAGATTAGAGTTTTAAGTCCTCCACGCCTGCATCATCATCCGCATCATGACGGGTTCCACCCATCGGGCGGCGTCCTTCTGGACGAGCGCCTTCTGGTTCGTACGGGCGACGACCTTCTGGACGAGCACCTTCTGGTTCGTAGATCTTTAAATTAACGCGAGCGTTATGTTTGGCACCGACTATGCGCAATAAAGTGCGTAATGCCCGAGCAGTGCGGCCACTGCGGCCAATCACTTGCCCCATATCAGCGGGGTTGATGTGCAATGTTAATAACACGCCCATCTCGTCCACGCTACGCTCAGCTTTAACTTCGTCCGGATGCTCGACTAAAGCTTTAACTACATTTTCGACAAACGCTTGATCAGCGTAACCTTTTTCGGCCATTGATCTAAAGATCTGTGTTAAAACTGCAATTGCTACCTTAACACCGATCTTTGTTAACATCTGACGTCAGCCAATGGCTGACGCCTGTTCCTCTAAGTTGGCGACCTTTCCCTGGTTGAACCACAACTTCTTAAAAGTATATTAACAAAACCTGTCTAGGCTGTCAATTCTGGAATGTGCCCTAACTGCCTAAAGTATTAAACCGCGTTAGCGGCGAAAAAACCCACTTAAAGAAAGCTACATGCAGGCCGGTAATCACCATCAGCCCAATGATAATACCCAAAACGGAAATCAGCTTGAGCATCAATCTTGTTCCGCCCTCACTCCCTAGGTATTTTTCCGCCCAAGCGCTCGTCCCCACTTGCCTGATCAGCCACTCATTTTTGAGTAAGAGCACGAAAGCGATTACCGCAATAACTATTCCAATCAAAATACGGTTAAACATAAATTACCTCCAGAAAAAACATAAAGCAACTTTACGTTTTCTCTTTTAGTTTTAACTGATTATATTACCGCAATAATTTTTGAACACACAAATTTATCAAGCTGGTTTTGACTGACTGACAATTTCTTTGACTATTTTAATGATACCATAGCGCGATATTTCCTCATAGTCCAAAAGCTCGCTCGGTTGTCCAGCCGGTGGGAGTTTCCGCACCGCTAAACTGTAAATCGGCTTGCCCAAACCGGCCAAAACCGCGGCCACTGCCTCGCCTAAACCGCCTTCGGCAAAATGATCTTCCACGGTGACGACTGCTCGCGTTTTTAAAGCCGCCAACAATAAACCGTCAGCGTCCAGTGGTTTGATGCTGTAGGCGTCTATCACGCGAATACAAATCCCGTCGCGCGCCAAAGTGTCAGCGGCCGCCAACGCCTCGTGGACAGTGATGCCGGCGGCGACGACTGCGATTTGATCCTGCGGACTTTCTCGTAAAATCTTACTGCCACCGATGCGGAAAGTTTCCTGATTTTGATAAATTATCGGCGTATCAGCGCGGGTAGTGCGCAAATAGACAATTCCCGCGTGCTGGGTAGCTATCTCCACCAACTTGTCAGCTGATACCGCGTCAGCCGGATAAAGCACTACACTGCCCAAGAGCGCCCGGAACATCGCCAGATCTTCCAGCCCCATCTGCGAAGGCCCGTCTGGCCCGATGGAAACGCCGGCGTGCGATCCAACGTATTTTACGCCCACGTCCGAATACTGGCTCATCCTAATTTGATCAAAAGCCCGCGTCAAAAAAGCCGCGAAAGTCGAAACAAACGGCATCTTGCCGCGCCGCGCCAAACCCACTGCCATGCCGACCATGTTTTGTTCGGCGATGTAACATTCGATAAAATTTTCCGGGTATTTATTTTTAAAAATTTCCGCGCCGGTTGAATTGCTGGTCTCGGCGTCTAAAACAACTATATTAGAGTGCTGGGGAAAAATTCTAACCAGCGCGTTGCCATATGCCTTGCGCGTCGCGACTAACTGATCTTTAGAATACTCAATTTTTTGGTCATTTGAATTGGAAATTGAAAATTGCTTGCCCGCCGAAGCTTTCTTTGACCTTCCGTAGCCTTGTGCGAAGGAGGTAGCGTAGGTGGGGAAATTAGAAATTTTTATTGCCTCTGGCTTTGCAATAACCCCTCGCAAATTTTTATCCACCTCCCCCAACTCGACCAGTGCCGCCTTAAGTTGATCCGCGTCCAGCGCCTTGCCATGCCAGCCAGGAGCACCCTCCATTAATTTAACGCCCTTGCCTTTGATGGTGCCAGCAATAATCATCACTGGTTTATTTTTGACTAATTTAGCTTCTGCGTAAGCAGAAATGACTTCCGGGAAAGAATGCCCATCAACAACAATCGTTTCCCAGCCAAACGCCGCCACCCTTCGTTGAAACTCCTCTGGATGCTGTCCATACAAAGTCTCTCCGCGCTGACCCAAACCGTTTACATCAATAATGCCAATCAAATTATTAAGTTGATAATGCTCGGCTATTTCGATCGCTTCCCAGACCGAACCTTCGGCCATCTCGCTGTCGCCCATTAAAACGTATGTACAATACGATTTTTGATCCAATCTGGCGGCCATCGCCATCCCGACCCCGATCGAAAGCCCCTGGCCAAGCGAGCCGGTTGCGGCCTCGGTAAACGGAAACGCCGGCATCGGATGCCCGGCCAACCTGCTCCCCTTTTGGCGCAACGTTAAAATTTCCTTAGCCGTTACTTTGCCGGCCGCCGCGAATAGCGCGTATAAAAGTGGAGCGGCATGGCCTTTAGAAAAAATCAGCCGATCATTGTCCGAATTCTCGGGATTATCAAGATCAAAATTAAAAAAGCCGCCAAACATTAAAGCAGTCATCAGTTCCACCGCGGATAATGATGAACTCGGGTGTCCGGAACCGGCGGCAGTCGTTCCGGTTAAAATGTAATAGCGAACGAGTCGCGAAATCGCGGCTAGTTTATTTTCGTCTAGCATAAAAAAATTGAAGGCTGGTGGGTGCTCGAGGGCTCGAACCCCGGACCTTCTCGGTGTAAACGAGACGCTCTAACCAGCTGAGCTAAGCACCCAAAGCAACAAAAGCATTGTAGCAAACTCACCCTGTTTAATCAAATTGACCAGCCAGTCCAAATCGCGGTATAATCAATTTGGCTGATGACTTGATCAGCTTAATTAATATTATATGCAAACTATCCTTCGCATTCTCCTAAGTGCCGTCGCCGTGTTTGTTACGGCCTATATTCTCCCGGGCGTCAAAATCGCCAATTTTTTGACTGCCATCGTGGCCGCGATATTTTTCGCCGTGGTCAACGCTTTTATTAAGCCAGTGCTCGTAATTTTGACTTTGCCGATCAATATTCTGACTCTCGGTTTTTTTACTTTGGTGATCAACGCGCTTTTAGTAATGCTGGTCGCGGCCATTGTACCGGGATTTGAAATCAGATCGTTTTGGTGGGCAATGCTCTATAGCGTGATTCTATCGATCGTCAGTTACGTTTTGAATACGACGTTTAAATAAAAGAGCGTTTGATAACTTCTTGAGAAGCCAGAGCAAACGCACGAATAAGCCGGAAGGCATTTTTTTAAAAACAAAATTTAAAATTTGATTTAGTCTGATGCCATGACTATCATCAGGACTACTAATATCACAGCTCCATAGGAACTGCAAGGGATCGTCAGCAAGCCAGCGCCCCATGATTTGCGTAGGCGGCCAACTATCGGCGCACCAATCACACCAACCACAGCACCAGCCGCTGCAATTCCCTTAATTGAGCCAATGGGTATGCCTTTCATCATAAAAATAATGATAGGCAAACCGCCGAGTACCAAAAGCAAAACGCAACCGATGCCGATGGCTTCCCATGGCGCTTTACGAAGTTGCCGGAAAAAGGCAGAGAAAAAAGCAACTGCAACACAAAAAAAGGCCCGATCGGGCCTTTTAAAATTGATTGTTTTGACGCTATATTGTCCACGTCGCACATAAGCGAAGTAGGGCAGTAATTATACACTTCGCGCCAACCTACTTCGTACGGTAACTACTAGCGATTTTCTCGGCGGACTTACAAATTTTCTTTCATCCAGCCAGTAACTTCTTTTGAAACATTAAATGTTGCCCAACCTGTTTTTGTAACATCAACAACTAAAATCTTGTCATTGGAATCGATTTTTGCTTTTATCTCATCTCGCACTTGCGCTGATGTTTTGGTTGTTTTAATAAGCCAAACTGACTGTAGCGGTTTCGCCCAGCTTGAATATGATTTTATATACTGTATCAATAATTTGTAGTCTTCGTATGTTTCAGGTAAACCTAAATCATACGAAATAAGTAAAGTACTCATATTTATTCCCTGTTTGCTTTAAAATAATAACCAATGATGAAACCAAGAGGCCCCGAAAGAATACCGGAAATTGCAAGTAACATATCTCTGTGATCATCAACCGTAAAATGTTTCCATGTGCCAAGAAGTATGGCCCCAGCAATGATTGCAACATAAGCGACAACATAAATCAACGCGATATGACTTCTCGTTTCTTCACGTTTTGAGTCCATTTGTTCACTATGTCCAAAAAATTGCCCTGACTGCCCAGAACCTGCCGGAGTCAGTTCATCAATTTCTTGTTTCTTTTTCCCTGCCATATTTTTATAAATCGCGAATATTTATTGTTTCTCTTTTGCCGTCTTTAGTTTCTATAATAATTTTATCCTCACCAGCGTCTTTAACGGCATCAATTATTTTCATACCTTTAACTAAAATGTCGCCAAGTCTATCCTCAGATATAGATAAATAATTAGCAAGCTCTTTTAATTTTTTAAGAGCACCGTTGCCAAAACTTATGTCAAATCTTTCTTTTTCCACTGCAGATGTCTCGGAGGAGTTGTTTTCGGTTTGTTCTTCTGCCATAAATTAAAATTTATATTCTAAAAACATAACTAACACAAAATTATTGTTCATTAACAAACTTACCCAAACCATTTTCTGATATTACAAACATTTGAGCGTTACGTAAATGCACTAAAGCAAAAAGCGGGCTTAATGATTTATCTCCGAGTAATTTTTGCACCAGTTTCCATAAAAATGATGGCTGTTCTTCTGGCCGAAGTCCATCAAATATCTGAATTAGTTCTTTTTGTCTATCTTCGTTAATTGACCAGATTGTTTTAAAACCATACTGAACTTTTGCATCGTTTAAAAGATAATGTCCTGCTAAACGATCCATTGACCAAAAAAACCAAAAAACCAGCATTTGGTCAATTGAATCCAAAGTTTGTTCATCTATTTGCGCAAAGGCATTTAAAATTACACTGGTATTGGAATCTGTTGATATTCCCTGATAAAATTGTCCAAGGTAAATTGGAATAATAGAAAAGAATGGATGCACCTTATCCAACTTTTGCATTAAAATTTTGTTTCTTGGTTTTGCAACATTTATTAATTTTAGATTCAATTTTGTTTTATCAAAAAATTTCATAATTTTGTGGTTTATTTAAACAATTCATCAATGTTAACCTATACTATGTAGGCGACTTTTTTAAAAGTTGCAAGCGTTTGGTTCTGATTTTTTGCCTGCTCCAATTTTAATAGTTGTATTAGTAGCTTTTCTTCTTTCAAGACGGCACGGCTTCGCTTTAGCTCGGTCACGACGGGATTCCCTCCACGCCCTAGCTTCCGACGACGATTTTTTCAGGGACAATTGTCTTTTGTCTGTGGATAGTGTATCATAGAAAGTGATATGAATTCTACTCCTCACCAAATTGTTAAAACTCGTAGAACCGAACACAGCAGAAAGGCGCAAGGGCACTCCGGGCGTGTTTTTGTTAATTTCAAAAAGGAAACAAAGGAAATAGAAATAGTTCAGGAATTGATCAGGCAAGACCAACTCACTAAACCAAACTCTGGCATAACAATTTCTGATATAAACTACTATAAAATTTAGAACGCAAATAGAAAATTTTGATTGTCAAAGAATAATTTCGACGCTTGTTGTTGAGGGTTACTATTTACCATAAGAAATAGCTCGGAGCGCAAATATATTTCCCAAAGAAGGTTCCATGTCGGATCTTCTTTTTGTAATGTTGTGATACCCAGTCCGAGACTTCCAGATTCGTCTGCACCAATCATTCTACCGTGCACAAATCTTTTGTCAGCAGACGAGAGATTTTTTGCAATTATGTTGGCTGTTTGTTTGAGTTTTCTTGAATTCCAGCTTGGATTTTTAACTTTCAACATATACTGAGGTAGCCACTTTTTCACCAAATCGTTGGCAAAATTTATTTCCCTTTTACACTCCTCAATAAACGCTGGTTCAACAGTAGATGAGGATAATTGTTGCAAATAGCCGATAAATTCTTTTTTCTCTGCCTTTGCTTTACTTAACTCTTTTAGTAAATTTTCTCTCGCGCTGATAAAAGATTGCGCAGATAATTGTTGCATAACACCACCGACATTTATAAATTTTTGAGCGTCTATTGGTCCAAGTTCTGAACAATAGCCCATCACGATACTATCTGCACCAAGCGCGATAATTGTCGCTGCACTTTTGGCCATGTTCGGAACAATCACTCGAAATTCTTTTGTCGTATATTTCCTGCACATCTCAACAATTTTCTCTGCGGTAACACCAGAACCGCCGGGGCTATGTATCATGAAATCAAGATTTTCTACGGAACCACAATTCGCTAGCATACTTCCAATAGGAGCAATATCATCTGTGTTGATAGCTGATTTTTGATTGCCGATTTTTGCTATGTAAACAATGAGTTTTCTTTTTTCTTTTTCTTCATATTGAGGAATAAGAATTTTGTGCTTCAAGATCATTTCGGATTTAACCTTATCCGATTCTTGGCTAGCAATTCCAATCTCCTTCAAAACTTGTTGGAGTAGTGGCTCTTTCTGTATCTTTGCGGCAATGCTGTTTAGAGTGTCCATATTGTTATTACGCTACCTATTTTGTTTCCTAATCCGAGCGATTGTAAAACAGACCTTAAATCTGTGGCCACGTCTTTTTTGACAATAATGTGAAATGGTACAGGTTGTCCTTGCAAAACTCCAGAAGACATTACCCGACTAGAAAAATCAATAAATTGTCCCTTTGATTTCTCACTATAAAAATCATCTGCCGTTTTGGCTTCCCCAATAATAATTAATCCGTTACTAGTTCTTGCAACTATATCAGGCTCATGCCGCCCAATAGCAGAAGGTCGAGTATATGTGCCAGAGTCGGCAGTTTCAATACTAAATCCCTCGGCAATAAATGCCTTCACGAGAGCGTCTACTAAATTATGATGCTCTTGGCTCGTCATAGTTTTACTTGACATTTTTATCAACTACCTCGTAGCAAGCTGACGAGGTATAAAATGAATTACTATCAGAATGATATGGTAACCGCGCAACAAGCTGTCGCGGAATCAGCAAGTTGAAATTCACTATTAGAAAATAGTTTGGTCGGTTGTTTGTTCAATCGCTTTTCTGCTACCCCAAAATACCTCACATCAATTTCAACGCCAATAAATTTTCTATACAAATTACGCACGGAAACGCTGTTGAACCAACAGCCAATCGCGTGGTACAAATTCCTTTTTTCCCAGTCCGCCAAAGCACTATTTAATTCTTTCCGCCACGTCGCTCGCGAGTGCGAAGTTATTACGTGCCCGCCTACGCTAAAGCTACGGCGGACTAGCACTTCGCTATTCTGCTCGCTTCCGGACTGGCCGAAGGCCAGCCGAAGCTCGCAGAGCGAAAGCTGGTGCCCTCGGTGGGACTCGAACCCACACGCCCACTGGGCCTAGGCCCTCAACCTAGTGCGTATACCAATTCCGCCACGAGGGCAAAATGATTTTGTGATTTTATTTGATTTCTTTAAGCCGATTCACGCCTTCGCGTAAAAAGTACAACTTACTGCGCCGGGTTTTAAAAGTCTTGTCGATGACGATCCGCTCAACCAAAGGGCTGTAAAGAGGAAAAATCTTTTCCACGGCAACGCCGTCGCTTTCTTTGCGAACCATAATAGTCGCGCCCGGAGTGCTGCCGTGTTTGCGCGCCAGAACCATGCCTTTAAAAATTTGAATCCGTTGGCGCTCTTCGCCTTTGGGCGTCCTATCTAAAACCTTTTCATGAACTTTAACTACCATGCCGGAGCGCACGCGCTCGCGATCATCAATCAACTGAGGCGCTACTGGCTCGTCAACTTTTTCCGATTCAGCTGATGGAACCGCGTCTTCGTTCGCGGCCGCGTCAACGCTCGCCTCTTCCGGCAAGTCCTCAGCTATCGATTTAAATTTTTTTTCTGATTTATCTGCGGTCATAAAAATTGTCCCCGTAACTTTCCATAAGGACTAACACATCAAAATGACGTTTGGCACCCTTACAAAATACGGGATGAAAATTAGATAAGGTTAAAGATTAGTTTCTTTTTTAATAATTTCCGCCACCGCGGCAATCGTTTCGTCCAAACGGCCTTCGTAATTAACTACCGTATAATCATAATTTTTGGCTTCGCCTAGTTCCCGTTTAGCGTCAGCAAGCCGCGCTTTAATCTCTGACGCGCCAAACCCGGCTTCGTGCATTCGCTTCTCTACGTGATCAAAAGAATCAGGTTTAATAAATATTTTTACCAAATCATCGCGTAATCGCGATAAGCGCTTGGCGCCTTGCACGTCAATATTCATGATTACGTTTTTATTTCGAGCGCAAATTCGGTCAAATTCTTCGATCGGCGTGCCGAAATACTTGCCGCCGCGCAAAATAGCCCATTCTAAAAAGTAACCCTCATCAATTTTATTTTTAAATTCCTCGGGGGTTAAAAAATAATAATGCTTCCCCTCCACTTCGTCGTTGCGCCGCGGGCGCGAAGTCGCCGTTACTACTTTGGCTAAATTCAGACTTCGTTTACGCAAGAGCCCGCTTGTAATTGCGTCCTTGCCGGCGCGTGAAGGGCCGGAGATTACAAATACTTTTGGCTGTCTTTTGGACATAATTGATTAACCTCTTGACGCCACTTTAACAACTAACCGGACAAAGTTTTAAGAAAATCTGTAAGCTCAGCCGGTAAATCAGCTTGATACTGGCGCCACTTTGACGTACAGTCAAAAAAGCCGATAGTGCTGGCGTGTAGGAACACTCTATCAAATTTTATAAATTTAGTAAAGGCTGTCCGATTGATATACCGCGGATGGCAATATTTGCGATCTCCCACTACCGAATGCCCGTAAAAAGATAAGTGCGCCCTAATCTGATGGGTTCGGCCGGTATTAATCCGGACTTTTAGTAAAGTATAATGCTGAAAAAGCTGAAAAACCTCAAAAAAAGTAACCGCGGTTTTGATCCTGGTGGCTTCGTTTTCCGAGCCGCGGGGCATTACTTTGGTCTTAACTTTTCCTTTTTGGATGGGCAAGCTTATCTCGCCCTCAGAGCGTTTAATTGGATCGTAAACTAAAGCCAGATACTCTTTTAAGACTTTTCGATCGACAAATTGCTGTTTTAGCCAGTTAAACATCTCCCCGGTTCGCGCAATCACCATCACTCCGGAAACTGCTCGGTCCAATCGATGGACAATGCCTGGCCGTAATTGCGGCTCATCCCCGACCTTCTTAACTTCCGGATAATGTTCGATTAGCCAATCGATAAGCGTGACCTCTCCTCCGGCCTGGGTGGGATGGACAAGTAACCCGGCTGGTTTGTTAATAATCAGATATTCAGGTTCTTCGGCAATTACCGAAACTGAATTACTTAACGCCATATCAATCACTTTCTTAAAATAAATAACCAATTACCAAGATACAAGTATCCAAACAAATTACAATAATCAATCACTGAATAACCAAATTATTTGATTTTTGATTATTTGAAAAATTGGTTATTGTTTGGACACTTGGTTATTGTTTCTTGATTATTATGTCTATATCATCCCCCGCACTTTCATCGCGCCCACAATTCTTTCCAACGCTAAAACAAACGCGGCGGTGCGAAGGTCTGTTTTTAATTTGACGCTAAGGCGCCAAATCTGTTCCCACGATTCTACCATCATCGGCTTGAGTTTGGCCAAAACCGCGGCTTCTGTCCAATAGTCATTGGTTAAATTCTGCACCCATTCAAAATAAGAGACTGTCACCCCGCCGGAATTGGCCAGCACGTCAGGCACGACCAAAATACCGCGATCATTTAAAATTTTATCGGCCGCGAAAGCTATCGGCCCGTTGGCCAGCTCTAAAATTACCGAGGCCTTAATTTTTTTGGCATTCTCTGAATCAATCACGTTTTCCATGGCCGCCGGCACCAAGACCGTACATTTTTGTTCCAACAATTCCTGACTGCTTAAATGCTTGCCGCCTTGATAAGTGCTTAAAGTGCCAGACTGTTCTTTCCAAACCAACACTTTTTCTGGATTCAAACCGCGCTCATCATAAATCGCGCCCTGCGAATCAGCTAAACCAACGATTTTGTACCCTGCTTCATGCGCCAGCTTGGCAAAATAATAGCCGACATTGCCAAAGCCCTGAACCGCGATAGTCACTTTAGACTTGGGCAGTTTCAATTTTTTGACGACTTGTTCCAAAATATAATAACCGCCTTGGCCAGTCGCCGCCGTGCGCCCTAAACTGCCGCCGTATTCCAAAGGCTTGCCGGTGATCACTCCCAGGTTATTACCGCCTGTTAACTGGCAATACTCATCAGTCATCCAAGCCATTATCTGGGGCGTGGTATTAACGTCCGGCGCTGGAATATCCTTGTCCGGCCCGATAAAATCACGCATCGCCCGGACATAGCCGCGCGACAATCGTTCCAACTCCGGAATTGATAATTTTTTAGGATCAACGACGATTCCCCCTTTGGCTCCGCCCATCGGAATCCCGATAACCGCAGTTTTTATAGTCATCCAAAAGGCCAGCGCCTTGACTTCGTCTAAATCAACCGCCGGATGAAACCGCAAACCGCCCTTAAACGGGCCGCGGGCATCATTATGCTGGACACGATACCCAAAATAATAGCGAATCTGGCCATCATCGCCTAAAAGTGGAATCTTAACTTCGATTGTCCGCATCGGACCGCCGACCGCCGTCTCTACCGACGGCGCTAATTTGGCCAATTTGGCAGCCTTAGCTAACTGTGCCAACGCGTTTTGTAAAGGATTCATAAAATCGGTTATTTAATATATTTATCTAATTTATCAAGCAAATTATCCTTACTCTGTAAGCCTGATAGGCGCTCCCGCTCTTCTCCTTTATTAAATAAAATTATGGTCGGGATAGAAACAATGCCGAAATTTTGAGCGACAGAAGCCGCTTCGTCGATATTCAATTTGGCAATTTTAGCTTTATCGTCTCCCAGCTCGGCGGCCAAAGCTTCTATTATCGGACCCTGCATCCGACAAGGGCCACACCATGTAGCCCAAAAATCAACCAAAACCGGCACCTTTGATTGCAGGACTTCTTTATCAAAATCAACCGCCTTTAATTCGATGACTTGCGCCATGGTTTAATAAAATTGTTAAATCATTATCCGTAACAATTTAACAATTACTTATTCAATTCCATATCATCATAAAGCAAAAGAAACCGAGCGTCAATTTGACGCTTTATGCCAAATATGCTATGTTGAGCTTTAAGGTATGTTATTAGTCACTTAATTTATGCTTAATTGGATACAACTTATTTTAACCATTCCGCTGGTGGCCGCAATCTTATTGCAAGCCAAAGGAGCCGGGCTGTCCGAAGTTTTTGGCGGTGATGGAAATATCTTCCGCACGCGGCGCGGGGCGGAAAAAACATTATTTACTTTTACTATCGTGATCTCAATTATGTTCTTTAGCGTAGCTCTCCTCAACGTTATTACTGGTGGAAAATAAAGCTCCAGAGAGACGAAGCGCATTGTCTTCGACTCTAAAATTTAATATACCTCGATTTAAACGCCCAGAATCTTTTTCTGAAGAAAAGAAATTTTTGCATTTGAATTTTTGGCATAGTTTAAAAAAGCTTAAACTTTTGCCGCGCATTTTAACGCCTAAAGAGACCAGCGCGATCCGACTGTTGATTTTCGTGATTATGCTTGCCACGGTCGTCTTGGTCGCCCATTGGTATATTGTAAACTCAAAAATCCTGCCAGATGAAGGCGGTGATTATATCGAAGGAGTTGTCGGCGCCCCTAATTTAATCAATCCCATCCTCGCGCAAACCAACGAGGTTGATCAGGATATTGCCCGCTTATTATTTAATGGACTTTTTAAATTGGAAGACGGCAAACTCTTACCGGACTTGGTTGAATCTTATTCAATCACTCCCAATCAGCTAGAGTACACTTTTAAATTAAAATCCGGGGTCAGTTGGCACGACGGCGAGCCATTTACCGCGGGTGACGTGGTCTTTACTTTAGAAAGTATTCAAAATCCGGAATTTAAAAGTCCTTTATACACCAGTTTAGCCGGCGTCAATGTCAAACAAATTGACGATAATAACCTTACGATTACGCTCCCCCAGCCTTTTGCTCCATTTCTTTCGCTCTTAACTTTCGGCATTTTACCCGAACACATTTGGGCTGATATTCCACCGACCACCGCGCATCTGGCTAATGTTAACCTTAAATCGCCCGTCGGCACCGGACCTTTTAAAATAAAAAGCTTAAAAAAAGACAGCCGCGGAGTTATAAAAAGTTACACCTTAACGCGAAACGACAAATTTTACAGCCATACCCCTTACTTAAACAGCGTCACCTTTAAATTCTACACCGATGCCGGCAGTCTGGTGAGCGCTTTAAACAATAAAAATATCGACGGCATCCACTATTTGCCGCAAAAATACCAAGCCGAAATCACCAATAAAAATGTCACCATTAAATCTTTGTCCTTACCTCAATATTCGGCAATTTTTTTTAACCCCACCAAAAATTCTAACCTTAATGTTTTGGAAATTCGCCAAGCCTTAGCGATGGCCGTAAATCGGACAGAATTGGTACAGCAAGCTCTGCACGATCAAGGTTCAGTAATCTATGGGCCGATTCTGCCCGGGTTTATCGGTTACTCGCCGGATATAAAAAAATACGACTATCAACCGCAAGAAACGCAAGCGATTCTAATAAAAGCCGGCTGGAAAAAAATCAGCGCCGATGATTATCAAAATCTCCTCGCCACCGCCCCCACCAACACGCCCGCTGGCATAACAACCGCGACCGGGACCGCAATAACAACGGTAACGCCAACTGCGTCCCCGCCGCCACAACCAGCACCATCTGTCGGGACACAGGAATACTTCTGGCAAAAAGATCAGAATATTTTATCAATCACGCTGACCACCGTCGACAATCCCGAAACCGCCGCCGCCGCTACTTTGATCAAAAAACAATGGGAAAATATCGGCGTAAAAGTAAATCTTAATATTGTCGATAAAGACCGACTGATACCGGATATCATCAAACCGCGGCAATACGAGGCTTTGCTTTTTGGCCAAATTGTCGGCTACGATCCGGATCCGTACGCTTTTTGGCATTCCTCGCAAATTAATTATCCCGGAGTTAACCTGGCCATGTATAGTAATAAAAAAATCGACGGCTTACTGGAAGAAGCCAGGAAAATTTCCGACGTTGCCGTCCGCACCCAAAAATACCGTGAATTTCAGCAAACCATTAATAATGAGTTGCCGGCAATTTTTCTCTATAATCCAACCTATCCATACGTTCTCAGCAAGCAAATCAAAGGCTTTACCGTCGAACGCATCGCCGCGCCAGCCGATCGCTTTAATACCATCGCCGACTGGTACATTAAAACCAAACGGCAACTGAATTTTGCGACAACTAATTCGACAAAAACTCCTCTCTGACAATCTGATTCTCTAACGATCATTCTGACGACAAAATAGTTCGTCAATTTGATTAATTTGCCGCGGTGGCGGAACTGGCAGACGCGCATGGTTCAGGGCCATGTAGGGTCACCCCTGTGAGAGTTCAAATCTCTCCCGCGGCACCATAATTAACTTTGAACTTTTAACTTATCTCTATGTCCTCCCCAACACAACTAAATAAAATAATCGCCCCCAGAGAAATCAAAAAACTTAAAATCATCCCCTTGTCCGGCATGGAAGAAGTGGGAAAAAACTGCGTGGCCATCGAATACGGCAATGACATCGTGGTTATCGACATGGGACTGATGTTTCCCAACGAAGAAATGCCCGGCGTTGATTACGTTGTTCCGGATATCGCTTATCTGGAAAAAAACAAGAAGAAAATCCGCGGTATTGTTATCACCCACGGCCATTTGGACCACACCGGCGCGATCCCCTATCTGATTAAAAATTTGGCCAACCCCACCATCTATACCCTGCCGCTGACCGCCGAAATGATTAAGGACCGGCTGGCTGAATTTAAAATGGAGAAAAAAGTTTTTATCAAAGTGGTCGGCCCGGATAATCAAATTAATTTGGGCGCTTTTGATATTTCCTTTTTCCGCGTCAATCACAATATCCCGGACTCTGTCGGCGTGGGAATCAGAACACCGCTTGGAATTATTGTCCATACCGGCGATTTTAAATTTGATCATACGCCAGTCGACCAAGAACCGACCGAGTTTCATAAAATTGCCAAGCTGGGCGGCGAAGGCGTGCTGGCGCTCTTATCCGATTCCACCAATTCCGAATATCCTGGCTTCGCCATTTCGGAAAAAAAGATCGGTGAAAACCTCGACGAACTGTTCGCTCAGGCCAAGGGGCGCATTATTATCAGCACTTTTGCCTCGCTAATATCACGGCTCCAGCAAATTATCAACGCTTCTATGGCCCATGGCCGAAAAGTCGCCATTTCCGGTTACTCCCTGGAAAAAAATCTGGAGATTGCCATTCGGATGGGCTATATGCGCTTTCCCCGGGAAGCTTTCGTCGCCGCTAAACGCCTGAGCGATTACCCGGACAACAAGCTGACGGTCGTCTGTACCGGCGCGCAAGGCCAAGAAACCTCGGCCTTAGGCCGAATTTCCAAAGGCGAACATCGCGATGTCCAGATCAAAAAAGGCGACTTGGTGGTATTGTCGTCGTCCCCGATCCCCGGCAACGAGCGCTCAATCCAAAACTTGATGAACTCGCTTTTTCGATTAGGCGCGCGCGTCGTCTACAATAAAATTTTAGGCGTGCACGTTTCCGGCCATGCTTGCCAAGAAGAACAAAAAATCATGCTGTCCTTAACTAAACCGCGCTACTTTATTCCGGTCCACGGCGAACGCTATATGTTGGAAATGCACGCTCAAACCGCCCAAACTCTCGGCCTGCCCGAAGAAAATATTCTAGTGATGGGCAACGGCCAAATCGCCGAGTTTGTTAAAGATCCAACTGCTCCGGTTGCCAATCTCGCCCGCTTTACTAATCATAAAATTCCCATCCGCGGCCGAGTCAGCACGCAAAAAATTACCACCAATTATGTAATGGTCGACGGACTGGGCATCGGCGATGTCGGCAATATCGTCCTGCGCGACCGACAATTAATGAGCCAGGACGGCATGTTTGTGATAATCGTCACCGTGGATAACGAAACGCTGGAATTAGTCGGCTCGCCAGACATAATCTCGCGTGGATTTGTTTATTTGCGCGAAGCCAAGGGGCTCTTGCAGGAAACCAGGCTGAAAGTCAAAGATATCGTGAAAGCCCATACCTCGGTCGGGCATATCGAAAATTGGTCATCACTTAAGGATACTCTGCGCGACGAAATTGGCGCCTACCTGTTCAAAAAAACCGAACGCCGGCCAATGGTTTTGCCGGTGGTGATAGAAGTATAGCCGCAATTTCAAAATTCAAATGACAAATGTCAAATCAATGTCAAATGTTAAAATTTATTTTTAATTGATAATTTGAAATTTGGATTTGGTTTGAAATTTGGACTTTGACATTTAGATTTTAAAACTAAACTCTATGATTCATACTATTCTTTCCGGCATGCGCCCGAGCGGCGATCTGCATATCGGCAATTATCTGGGCGCTTTAAAAAATTGGGTCGCCCTGCAAAATTCCGGGCAATACCGCTCGTACTTTATGATCGCCGACTTGCACGCCATGAGCGAAAAATTTGATCCGCGCAAACTTCCTGAGCGCGTCAAAAGCCTGGCCATTGATTATCTGGCCTGCGGTTTGGACCCGGACAAATCAACAATTTTTATCCAATCACACATCTGGGAACAACCTTACCTCAACTGGATTTTTGCGACATTGATCCCGATTGCCGAACTTGAGCGGATGCATCAATTTAAAGAAAAGGCCTCCGAATACCAACACATCAACGCCGGGCTTTTTACTTATCCAATCTTGCAAGCGGCTGATATTTTAATCTACAAAGCTGATACCGTACCGGTCGGCGAAGACCAGGTCCAGCACGTGGAGCTGACCCGGGTAATCGCGAAAAAATTTAACAATGCTTTTGGAATGACTTTTCCTGAACCCCAAGCTCTGCTCACACCCACGCCGCGAGTAATGAGCCTAACCGAACCGGCATCAAAAATGAGCAAAAGTAAAGGCGAAAAAAACTACATCGCTTTATCCGACGAACCGGAAACAATCAGAAAAAAAATCCGGTCAGCGGTAACCGATACCCAAATTAAAGGTGAAATGAGCCCAGGAGTAAAAAATCTCTTTACGCTTTTGGAGGCCTTTACGAGCAACCGGAAAATTTATACTGATTTACTTACCAGTTGCACCGCCGGAACGCTCAAATATCAGGATCTAAAAGAAACGCTCGCCGAGGAAATAATTAAAACTCTCGCGCCGATTCAAGAAAAACGGGCTAACTTAGAAGCGCACCCGGAACAATTAGCCGAAATTTTAGCCGCCGGCACAGAAGCGGCCCGAAAAGTAGCCTCTGCCACATTCCAGGAAGTCCGGGCCAAAACCGGGCTCCAATAATAATACATGCGCCATGCTCAAAATCGCCCACCGCGGAGCCAATCGCTTGGCCCCGGAAAATACGCTGGAAGCGTTTCAACTGGCAATTGAATTAGGCGCTGACATGATAGAATTGGACGTCCGGCTATCCCATGACCAGCAAATCATGGTTATCCATGATGATAAAATATCGGATTTATCCCGCTCCCAAATCAACCAAACCAGCTGGGGTCACGCTATTCCGACCCTCGAACAGACGCTAACTTTAATCAAAAACCAAGCTAAAATTGACATCGAACTTAAAGAGTCCCATACGCTGGAACCAACAGTGGCTCTGGTTAAAGGACTTAAAATGATTTCGCAGGTTATCCTAACATCGTTTGATCGGCCAACAGTTATCCGTCTTAAACAAAAATACCCTGCTTTCAAAGCCGGATTGATCATCGCCAAACTGCAAAATGATGAACTCCCCAACCTCCTCGCGCAGGCGCTGGAATATGATATTGATGCCTTGGTATTGCATCACCGCTTAATTACCGCTGATTTAGTCCTGCAGGTAAAATCGGCCAATTGCCAAATTTACGCCTGGACGGTTAACGACAAAAAAGAATTGGCACGCTTGGCTACTCTGGGCATCAATGGCTTGGCAACTGATGATTTAACGATATTTAATCAATAACAATAATTATTGAAAATAATTCTATGGCTTCCGAACTAAAACTCCAAGATATTAAAAAATTAATTTACACTGAGTTGCGCGAATGTCACCGCTACGTTGATGAGCCGGCGGCCGAGCAAATCGCCCGGCACATCGAAAAAGAAATAACGGCCTACATCGCGGAAACCGTAAAAAATTTGTGGGACAAACTGCAAGAATGGAACCGCCATATCGAAGAACAGCAAATTAAACCAGTGCGCGAGGACATGATATACCTCAAAGAACACTGCGTCGACAAAGAATATTTTACCAAAACAATCACCGAACTCCAGTTGAACCTGACGCAAATGGTAAACGAAATGCGCGGCATGGTATTAAAAGACACAAACGAAAAAACCGGTTTGGACAAACCGATTTCCGGAATGCAAGGGCCGACTGCCCCGACGGTTTTTTAAAATCAACCGCTAAATTGACCAACATAAAACGGCTAAACCAGCCGTTTTTTTTAAATTTAATTGATGATTTTAACCCCGCGAATAATTGCCGGTTAAAGTCGCTTGCTCCACAATATGCCCGACCATCGCCGCTTCCAGACCGGCTTGCTTAGTTCGCGCGGGTAAATCAAGCTCTGCGTCAAGCGCGTACAATTTAAATTGATACCGATGAGTACCGCTTGGCGGGCACGGGCCGCCCCAATCTGCTCGGCCAAAATCAGTCGTACCTTGAACCGCGCCAGTTGGCACACTCCCCTCTGCTATTTTTGTCGTCTCTGGCGAAATATTCCAGACTAACCAGTGCGTCCACAAGCCGCCTGGGGCATCAGGATCATCAACTATCAAAACTAGACTTTTGACAGCTGTCGGCACATTGCTGATTGCCAGCGGCGGATTGATGTCTGCGCCATCACAAGTATACAGCTTTGGGATCAGTTCTTGGTCTTTGAAAACACTGCTGGTTAAAGTAAATTTTGACATAGAATTAATTACCGGCGCCGGCTGACAGCCCGATAATATTAAAATTGTTGCCAATAAAACTATAAAATGGGCACGAGACATAGAACGATAATTAACAATTCTCAATTTTCAATTTACAAATCAATTTTCAATGAGTCAATTTCTTAATTTTCAAACCGTTTGAAAATTTGTTCATTGAGCATTTAACATTCATTGAAAATTGAAAATTCGTAAATTGAAAATTATAGCTCTTACCCACTCTTCCACTTCTTCCCGATTTCCGGATACTTGAGCAATTTCTTTTTAAAAATCGCGGTAATCTCGGCCATTTGTTTTTTGGTTTTCGCCTCAAAACCCAAAACTAAAACCGGCAAATTAGACGACGCTCGCACAATGCCCCAGCCGTTGGGAAATTTTACCCGGGCGCCATTGATATCAATCACCTGCTTCGCGCCGTAATCACGCTTAAATTCTTTCGTGAGTTTTTCCACCACGCCATATTTAACCTCGTCAGCGCAATCAACTTGCCAAGTGGGCGAAGACACATATTGCGGCAAAGTCTTTAAAATTTCTGATAGCGTTTGCTTTTCTCTGGATAAATATTCCAACAGCTTTAGACTGGCGAAAATCGCGTCATCATAGCTGTAATAATCGCGCCGGAAAAAAATATGGCCGCTTCGCTCACCACCCAACGCGGCATCCACTTCGTTGCTTTTTTGTTTGATGTAAGAATGCCCGGTCTTCCACATAACCGGCACCCCGCCGTGAGCCAAAACATCCTCTGGTAGAGCGTCCGAGCATTTAACGTCAAAAACAATTTTTGAGCCGGGATATTTTTTTAAAATCGAACGCGCAAGCAAAATAATAACTTTATCAGCCCACACCGAACCGCCAAGATTATCGACTGTCCCCAGCCGATCGCCGTCGCCGTCATAACCCACGCCCAAATCAGCGTGGTTTTTGACCACTGCCTGCCCCAAACCTTCCAGCACTTCGACCAAGGTCGGATTCGGCTCGTGATTCGGGAAAGAATAATCCAAATCGCAAAAGCGTTCAATCACTTGGCAACCGGCGGCTCTCAAAATTGGCGGCGCAATCGGACCGGCTGTCCCGTTGCCGGCGTCAACCACAACCTTCATCGGCCGCGCCAGTTTAATTCGCGACAAAACCTGTTTGGTGTAAGCATCAATTATCCCGGTACGCTTGCGAATTTGCCCCCGGCCTTTAGGAAATTTGCCGCTGGCGATAATTTGATACATTTCCGCGATATCATCCGGCAAAAGCGTCGTCGCTAAATCATACCCCAGTTTAAAACCGCTCCAACCGTTAGGATTGTGCGAGGCGGTAATCATCGCTCCGCCTTTAAATTTGTAATGATACTGCGCGAAATATAAAATCGGCGACAACACCATGCCCACATCCACCACATCCACGCCGGTTGAGGCGAGCGCCCGGGCAAACGTGTTCTTAATCCGCTCCGAGTACTCGCGGGCGTCATAGCCGACGACAACTTTTTTGACCCCGCGCTTGGCCAAAAACGCGCCGTAGCCCCGGCCAATCAAATCAATCGCCTCCGGCGTTAAATCTTGCTCCACTTGTCCGCGGATGTCGTATTCGCGAAACATTGATTTATTTATTTTAAACATATTTATCAAGACGTAACATTGGAAATCGGTTGCAGTTTCAACCTAAAGTATTGAACCAGCCCGCCCAATCCCCAGAGTATTGTTATAAATTCAATTAGGCCACCAAGCCATGGAACGAGAAAAATAATTTTTAAAATAACTAAACCTATCACCAAAAACCAGATCGCTGATATATTTTTGACGCTCTCGCGATTCTTTAAAAACGTATAAAGAAAAATTTTGCCATAAATGATGGCTACTAATAGCGGCGCGACGTACATTAACAAAAGCCACGCTGAAAGCGTAATCAACCCCAAGGGAATTCCGATGAAAGTGAGCATCAAGAGCACCCCGATAATTGGCAAAAAAATGATAGCCGCCAGCCCCAGAAAAACAATCTTCACCGGTTTTTGCACCATCAGGATGTTGATTTCGCGGATCGGACGGGCAAAAAAATTAATCATGATCAAACCAAAAGCGATTGCCGCGAAAAACCAAACCAGCTCCCAAAACCAGCTGATGGCGCCGGGAAGTAGTGCCGAGCTGGTAGCCGGCTCATAAATAATATTACCGGCGACTAAATCAACCGGCAGATTGAGCGGGCGCGTGGCCTGATATTTTAAATCCCCCAAAATCCGCGCTCCAGGCTGCCAGTGAATCTCTTTAATTTCGCCGGTCTCTACATCACCGTTAACCCGGCCGCCTAAAGTTAAACTACTGCCGCGAAACGACACGTTGCCTGCCACGTCCCCTTGAATGTCGAGAGTCGCAGACCAAACTGTGAGATTGCCGACGATTGACCCGAGTTTGCCTACCGCTACCGACCCGGCCATAATCGTGGCATTGCCGCCAATTCGCCCATTTAACATTATATCTCCAGCCAAAGCGCGCACGTCTCCTAAAACCGGCGAGGCGACGGTTACCCCCTGCCCCATAATTAAAAGATCTTGCGCTACTTCCGCATCAACCGTAACTTCTGATCCGGCTAAAAGCGCGTCGCCTAAAACCGGTTGCTCGATTTTAACCGAGTCTTGCAGTAAAAATAAATCAGGCGGAACCTCTGCTTGTACCGCAACCGGCGCGAAAAAACACGCCAGCGCAAAAAATAAATAGAATAAGTATTTTTTAACCATATAAGTGCTATCGTATCATTTTTTAAGAATTGCGACAAGATTATTTGCCCGCCACCACGGCTGTTTTTGGCCGGCTTTCATCCACCGCATTTGGCAAATTTGGAATCCAGCGGCCTTCGCCAAAGCCTGTAAACTCCGGCCGGTAAAAGCGTAATAATAGAGCGGATGTCCCTGCCAAAAGGTCCAAACTTCGCTCCCCCGCCAAAATGATTTTGATTGGGGCAAGCGGCTTTGCGCGACACCGCGCCTACGCGCCAACAAATAACGCCAAACCGTTTTATCGCGCAAGGACAATTTCCACAAGTTAAAATTTGCCAGATACGCGCGACCGCCGGGTTTAAGCACGCGCCAGACTTCTTGCATAGCCAGTTTTTGATAACTTGGCGGCAAATGATGCAAGCTGGCGATCAAAAAAACTTTATCAAAACTTTCCGGAGCCAGTGGAAGCTGATACATCTGTGCTTTTACGAATTGAATCTGGGGTAAAAAATTTGAGATTGTTGATCTTTGACTCTCAACATAATTTTCCGCTGTTTTTAACAAGGCGCCGCAATTATCAACGCCAACATAATCAATTTTTTGATTTATGAGCAACCGTAAAAACCGGCCACTGCCACAGCCTAAATCCAAAATTTTATTCCCGGGCTTAAGTTCCGACTGCCACCCTGCCACCTCCTCCCACAGCGGTTTCTGGCGCGTTCTGGCAAAAGCCGGGGCCACCGTTTCGTATGTTTGGTGATTAACCGCCATTATTTTTTGATCGGACAGCGAGTTCTCCTTGCTTCCCTTCGCTCCGGTTACTAACGTGATCATCCCGATCACCACCAACACGTCAGCGAGATTAAAACTCAAGCCATAAATTGGCCAACTGATTACCCAATAATCGATCACATAACCTAGCGTCAACCGATCAATTAAATTGCTCAATCCACCAGCAATAATCAAGGATAAGCAAAAAACAGCCAACCACCGGCGTTTTGCCGCTAAACGATAGCCAATAACTACCAGCAATATCAGCACGCCGACGACTAAAATCAAAATCACTCCCCCCGGCAAACTGATGCCGAGCGCGATGCCGCGGTTAGCGCTCCAGGCAAATTTCCAAACAGAATCCAAAATAAAATAACCGCCTTTATTGACGGCTAAATATTTAAACAAGCGATCGCAACTAAATAAAATTACGCTTGGAATAAGCGCGAGCAGTAACATGGCTAAATGTTAAACCGCATATGTGCCTGCCTCAATCTTTTTGAGATCCGCATCAATCTGCTGTAGTCTTTTTTCCAAAATATGTTCCACCGCCAAATTAACCTCGTATTCCTCCTCCTCAAACACCTGGCCATCGACTTCTCCCAGCTCATCATCTAAATCAGGATAATCAGTAACGTAATTGCTCTTAAACTTAGGATCCTTATGCGCCCGTTTCCGGAAAATTTTTAAAATCCTGAGGCGTTCTTTTTCGAGCTCAGCTTTCACTAATTGTATATTGAGAGTATCACCTGGCATAGATAATAATTTGAGTGGGAATAATTTCCTACGCGTTTACCTAGGCGGCTGGCGCGGTTTCTATGGCTTTCGCAGCAGAGGCAGATTTTTCTGTTTCTACCCGATGAACCTTGGTTGCCTTTTGTTTAGGACCGGTAACCAGTTTTCTGGACACCAGCATATTATGGACGGTGGCAGACGCTTCTGCCCCTTCTTTAAGCCAATATTTAATCCGCTCTTCGCGAAGAGTAAGACTCTTGTCTTTATCACGGGGATTAAAATGGCCCAGTTCTTCCACAAACTTACCGTCGCGACTGCGCGCCGCTTCGATTAAGAGAAGGCGATAAAAAGGCAGATTTTTTCTGCCCATACGTTTTAAACGAATTTTTAGCATAAAAGCAGGTTACTACAAAATTTCCATCAAGTCAAGCAACACCCCCTACTGCGGTTCCTCGTACTCCGCTCGCAAGTCCTTAAGTTCTTTCTGCAAATTCATTAAATAAAAACGCTTATTTTTGTCGATTAACATTTGCACCCTGCTATCAGCGGCGCTCGTTTGCGCGCGCCCGGCGACAGATTCACCTGAGGACGGCGTATTTAAAACTTCAAGCATTTGTCCAACCGGGTCATCGCTAGGCGCGTTCGCCTCGACGCTATTTTGAATCGGCTCGGCAACAGCCACCGGCGTCTCGCTGATTTCTGCCTCCGTGGTTGTGACGGCGCTTAAACCGGCCCCAGCGGTATCAGTGGCTGATAAAGCCTCAGGCTCAAGCGTCGCCCCTAAAACAACCGGCTCTAAATAATAAGAAGCCGGGTAATTTTGACTGCCGATATCTTCCAAAACTACATTGGTGGAATCACCCAAAATCTGCCCCTGCCTTGCCGAGCCTCCGAGCGGCATAAAATCGAATTCCGAAAGTACCAGCGCCTCGCCAATCAATGCCAAAAGCGAAAACCAAATAATTGCTTGATAAACTTTCATAAGAAATGTGGACAGACCTATAAATGGTCTTGCCACGTCACTCACGAATGACGTGGCTTGCTAATTTTAAAAAGTTATCTTACACTAAGACCTATTATAACATACTTTTAAAAATCATGAAAATAGGTATCGTTGGTCTGCCAAATGTAGGTAAATCTACGCTGTTTACGGCGCTGACTAAAAAAGAAGTCCCGCGCGAAAATTACCCGTTCTGCACAATCGAGCCGAATGTTGGTTTGGTTGGCGTGCCGGATCATCGGCTCGGCCTGCTCGCCCAAATGTCGAAATCAGCCCAGATTTTGCCGACGACCGTTGAATTTGTTGATATCGCCGGTCTGGTTAAAGGCGCGAGTACCGGCGAAGGCTTGGGCAATAAGTTTCTGTCTCACATCAAAGAAGTCGACGCCATCTGCCACGTGGTACGCGCTTTTGTCGACTCCAACATTCACCATGTGAGCGGTAAAATTGATCCTTCTGATGATATCGAAACCATCAACATAGAATTGATTATGAGCGACTTGCAGTTGCTCGAAAAAAGGATTAGTGATTTATCCGGTCACGCGCGCACCGGCGACAAAGAGTCGCAAAAAAAACTGGGCGTCTGCGAAAAAATCAAGGCCGTTTTAGATCAAGGCCGTTTGAGCAGTAGTGCCAACCTCGAACGCGGGGAAAATGATTTAATCAAAGATTTGAATCTGCTGACGCAAAAACCGATGCTCTTTGTCTTTAACACCAAAGAAACCGTCACTCCGGAGCGCGCCGCGGAAATTCTGTCGCCGTTTGAAAAATTGATTCAGCCGGCGATCGGACTGGCGCTTAACGTCCAACAAGAAGCAGAACTCGCCTCGCTTGGAGAAGCGGAACAGAAAGAATTTATCGCTGAACTCAAATTGCCGGATAGCGGCCTAAACCAGTTTATCGGCATTGCCTATAAACTTTTAGACCTAGTCACTTTCTTAACCACCGGCGAAAAAGAAACTCGCGCCTGGACCGTTAAAAATGGTTCCACCGCCCCGACGGCCGCCGGTAAAATCCACTCTGATATCGAACGCGGCTTTATCCGCGCGGAAATTGTTAATTGGCAGGAATTGCTGGAGACCGGCAGTTGGAACGCCGCCAAAGAAAAAGGGCTGATCCGAGTAGAGGGCAAAGACTATATTATGCGAGAAGGCGATGTTTGTTATTTTCGATTCTCGGTTTAATGAAATGCTTTTGATTTTGACCAGTTACTTACTTGTAAGACCACTTGTTATTAGTATCAAAAACATAAGTCTCGCTCATCCGCTTCAGGTCAATTTTCCACTCTCCGTTTTCCAAAGTTAAAAGATACGGCGGCGAGTAATCATTTTGCGGGCTAAAATTTATCTCAGCCCAGCCTTCATCCCCCATCACCGCATAATTAGTCGTGTACATCAAATCTTTTATTGACTGATATTCATTACTGAATTGAGCGGCAGAAATCGTCCCGCCGGCAAGCGTTGTCTTGGAATCCGCAGTTATTTGCATCAAATAAAATTCTTGATTTTGATCTTTTGCCGCGGCCTTGAAAAGTTCGAACACGCGCACGATGGCTGATTCTGGATCTTCGCTCGCTCCCAAACGGCCAGGACCACGAGGGTTATACCCATTTTTCACTTCATCTCCGTCCGAGTAACCATCAACGTCAGTATCCGGATTCTCCGGAGCCGTGCCATAACGCAACTCGTCTTGATCAGTTAAACCGTCGCCATCGCTGTCTTTCGTAAGATCAATTGGGGTTTCCACTGGCGTGAGATCTAAATTGAAGGTGCCGGTAGCTTCCGGAAGGTTTTGGGTCGGCGTCGCCCCTGGGGAAATCGGCGTGATTCCCGGCTCTGGCAAGGGCACACCGGCATCAGCCCCTTGCTCCAAAAGCGGCATCTGCTGTAGCCAACCGCCAAACAACTCTTTAATCACCTCGGCAAACGACTCAGCAGACTCTGGCTTAACAATTTTAACCGGCTGATTGATTTTATTAATCGCAAAAACCAAGGTAAAAATCGGTTCACGCCCTTCTACCGGCGGCGTAGCTTGGGCGGACTCGACAGCAAATAATTGATGTGGGAAAGTTGATTTGGTTTGAGCGCCACTGGTCTTAGCCGAAGCATCAATAAGATAAGCGTAAACCTGAACCCGCCGCAAATAGTATGACTCTTGTTCGATCCATAAATCGCCGAAGACATCAACTTTGGATAAAATTTCGGCCAAACGCTGTTCATACTCTTTGGGATAAGTAAATGGCACCCCTTGACTTTGATACTTTTCCTCGGCTATTGCTTGAATCTTTTGAACTATCGTGAGCAAATTTTTCTTATCCAGTTTAAGCCGATAATGATACGCTTTAATTCCATCCAGATCGTCCAGCGGCAAAGCTTGGTCAAACTGATATAACGAATATTGCTCAAACAAATTTTCGACTTCCTGAACGTCTGCAGTCGAAGGCGCGTTGGCTGTGTTTGCTCCTCCTGAAAACTGCTTCAAATCCTGGGCGCTGGCCATGTCGATGAAAAACCATTTATCGAGAAAAGGGCTAAAATCCAACATCGGATTTTTCGGCAGTTCGTTTAATTTAAAATATAAAGTTTGCTCCGCGTATCTAAAATTACCGCCGACCAAATTAACGTCCTCTTTGCCTTCGGTTTTTTGATAAACATTAAGGTTATAATCAAACTTTTGGCTGGCCGTCGCCGCCACATCAAAGGCACCATCAAAAGTAACGGTAATGTTATAGTCACGGCCATCCAGCTTGGCCAGATAGACGTTGCCGCGCAGCTCGCCGGTTTTGATTTCCGGCCAAGTCGCGGCCATTTTTTGCATCACCTCTGTCGGCGTTTCGCGTTGCCATATTTTATCCCATAAAGCTGATAGCTCTTTACTGCCCGGAAATTTTACGTCAAACTGCGTCGCCGCTAAAACCACACCAGCGCCAATACCGAGTAAGGCCAATAATAGACCAATGATTAAACCGGCGTGATGCCGAGAAGCGCGCACCGGCATCACTGGCGCCGTTGCCACGTCTTTAACCGGCAGATTATTTGGGACCGCAGTTTGTAAAGCATTGAGATTTTCGAGCGGATCAAAATCCGTCTCAGAAGCTAATTGGGCAGTTTGGTTCATATTAATTTTCTTATTAAGATCTTATTGCAATAATTATACCACCACTTTAAAAATAAACAAAAAATCCCCCGCCCGCTTCGCCAAAGATACAGCGAGGCAAGCAAAAGAGGGATTTTTAATTTTGAGCTTCAGGACGTTCGCGTAAAGTCCTAGTTTATTTTGAATATAACTCGACAATCATCTTAGGCGCTAAAGATTCGATTAAGTCGCGGATATCCGGTTCGGAAACCACCTTAGCGACTTTTTTAGTATCATCCCAAGCCAACCAGGCCGGTCGGTCTTTCTTGCCGACAACTGCCAAACGTTCATCAAAATATTTAGTCTTGACCGCGCGCGGGGCAACGGTGATTAAATCCTCAGCTTTAATGATATATGAAGGCACATTGATTTTTTTGCCGTTTATCATAATGTGCGCGTGCGTCACCAGCTGGCGCGCCTGGCGGCGAGTATCAGCCAACCCGACGCGATAAACCGCGTTATCCAAGCGGCTCTCCAAAAGCTTTAACAAATTCTCTCCAGTATTACCTTTCAGCTGTTTGGCCATTTCAAAAAACCGGCGGAACTGATTTTCCAGCATGCCGTAAAGCCGTTTAACCCGCTGTTTAGCGCGCAGTTGCTTGCTGTAAATAGATTGCCCGCGCGGATAGCCTTTAGTGGGTCCGTGCTGGCCGGGCGGGTATTTGCGTTTTCCGCGGGCCGGGCATTTGGGCGAATCACACAAAGGGATGCCTTCGCGCCGGCATAATTTATGCATTGGTCCAGTATATCTAGCCATAATAAAATTAAGTAAGGCCACGGCATATTGCCATGGCATGCTAAACGTTAAGTAAATTGAAAATTAAAGTCGAAAAATTATATTACCACAAAACAAAAAAAATGCAAATTTTTAACTCTCTTTGTGCCACCCTGAGGTTTGCTGTGAAGCAGTTTGGCGTGATGTTGTTGGACGCGACCAGAGGTGCGGTTTAGCGCGGCCAGCCAGCTTTTTCATCAAAAATTTTCTGGTATTGCCGGAAAGGTCGATAAAATCATCAACTTCTTCGAGTAATTTTGAGGAAGTGGTTTTCTTAAAAGCGATCAATTCCACGAGTAATCCATGGTAGCGCAAAAATTGCACCAGTGGCAAAAAATCACCGTCACCGGTTACCAAAACAATCACGTCCATATGCTGAGACATTTTAATGGCGTCCACGGCGATGCCTACGTCCCAATCGCCTTTTTTAACCCCGCCCGGAAAAATTTGCAGATCCTTGGATCTAAGTTCAAATCCTTGCTGGCGCAACGCTTCAAAAAAAGCTTTCTCCTCCTGACTTTCGGAAACGATGGTATAAGCGGTCGCCCGCACCAATTTACGTCCGGCGACAGCCTCTTCTAAAATATTGGCAAAGTTGACGTGCCGATCGTATAAATTTTTAGCTGAGTAGTACATGTTTTGCACGTCCACAAACACCCCTACCCTTTGTTCTACATGTTTAATCACAAATAATTTCCGACAAATTGATTGCCACCCGCATAAAACGGCAGCAAAAAAAATGTAAGTTTAATAAGTTATTGTGGCTGGCGGATAACGGCGAAAACACTCGTCTTTCCAGCCAACCAAGCGAGCATCCATGATAGCGGCGGTATCCGTCAAAAGCGTACAATTTTTGCCTTCGTCTATCCGTTGGCAGGCGTTATCCCACTGTTGTTGATAAGATTCTTGCGCTTCACCCAAGCAGGCAATTACCGCGCGTTCGCGGCCGCGGGCTGTTTCCCACCATTTATGTTCGCGGCCAGTGAGAAAAAATAGCAAATAATAACAAAGCGAAAACGCTATCAAAAGCAAGCTGAAAACGGCCACGATTTTGAATAATAGCTCAAAATCAGCCAGCAAGTGTTTATTGTTTACCCTCCGTATAGGCATAATGATTCCATTGTATCAGAATTATTTTGTACTGGCAACTTAAACCGCGCCAAAATTATTTTGAACCCTTTAAAAAAAGGGCCACGATAGCGCGATTGCTACCGTGGTTAAAATAGATACATAGATCTAATTCAGAAATGCCTGAATCGCCGACCATGATTGTGGATTAACAAGATAAGCTAAACCAGATCCGCCAGCTGTAAAAAAAATTACATTCTCTTTTCCTTCCAAACTCGAGAGGCTACGAACTAACCCTACTGTGTCACCCCCAAAAATATTTACCTGAGCTTTGGTTCCTGCCAGTGCTTCACAAATCCTGAGTGCACCAAACATATAACGACCATTTGAAATTATTAAACCAGGCGCACCATCCCAAATGATCTTTGCACCAGCCGGTGCTTCTTTTATTATCTTGCCAACAGCTGCTCTTGCCTCATGCCCAATATCATAAGCCACATGCCCATAAGGAATAACCTTAGGTTCGTTTGGTGTTGTGAGATCATCAGACATCAAACGGAGCAAGTCTCCTTTGCTTACGATTACGTAATCACTAGGCAATACCAATGTTGCCCCTGCGTTGTGCGCTAAGGTTAAGATATCCTCAGCTTCCTGCAACATAGTCTGGTCCACCAAATCTACCGGGATATCGTTCCCATTTGCCGCCGAAAAGGTAAACGACATTTTGCCGAAAAAAATTAGTATCAATTGCCGGCCAGGTTTGATAAAATGCCTGATTAACGGAAGCTTGTCTAATTTATCGCCGCCGACCATTAAAATAAGTGGCCCGGTAAAGGCACGCAACTGCTCCAACAACTCCAGTTCATGCAGGCAACAAGAACCAATAGCGCGCCGGTCTGACGGGAACATAGGAGCGAGATTCACAGAGCTGTTAGTAGGACGCCATGCCGCGGGAGCGTCATCAAAAATGAAATATTTGCCCAAACCGCAAAGGGAATTGGCAAACGCCTCTCGTTCTTGCCGCTTTTTTGTCTGTAACTTTATCACTTCCTCGATTGACATTGTTGCAGTGATAACAATTTCATCTTGCTCAGACGGATTAAACCGCGCATTTGGGCACATCATTAGCCCTCCTGGCGGCAGTTGCTTTAACATGTCGGCAATCGTTTTAAAATCCCAGTCCGGTAAATAGGCAACTTGCTTCCCCAATAATTGCGCCAACCTGATAGCTGCTGGCTCTGTAGTCTTCTCAGGATCATATTTTCCATGGATTGGTCTGCCAACATGCCCAATTATAACGGTTCGTGCTCCTTTGCTAATTAATTCTTCCAATGTCGGAACCATTTTTCTTAATCGGCTATCATCGGTAACAAGCATTCGTTCCCCGTCTCTAAGCATCGGTACATCTAGCGTCATACGCGCCAAAACAGTATCACCTGGTACAATTTTTAAACTGTCAACTCTTGGTAATGCCTGTATATTCATTCTCAACAACCTCCTTAAAGGTTAACTATAGCTTCCACAAAGTTGCATTTTTTGCATTTTCCTTCAACGCCGCAATCGCGGGAAGATCTGTTTTGGTAACAACGCTTTCGATATACTGTAAACTGGCAGCACCGCCCGTAGAAGCATGCCCACCAGTATCCTTGAGCTTCCGAATCAAATCACTGTCTAAACTAATAGCGGCTACTAAATCTCCGCCGCCAATAATTTTTTTCACTCCGTAGGTTGATACAAATGATGCCACGCCCACAGTTCCGTTTCTAAAGCGGCTGTCTTCATATATCCCGAAAGGGCCATTCCAAAAAACAGTTCCCGAATTTGCCACTTCACTAATAAACAGGCTAACTGTTCTAGCTCCGATGTCGCAACCTGCGCCCATAGACGGTAAACCCTCATCAAATAAATGAGTTCTACCCGTATTATCAACGGTATCCACTGGAAGAACGATTTTTTGGGGATAATCCGCCAACAATCTTGCTGCCTCATCAACAAAATTAAGTTCTACTAAAGAAGCACCGACGTTAATCCCTTTGGCTTTCGCAAAAGTAAAAGCCATGGCACCGCCAATAACAAGCCGATCAACAAATGATAATAAATGTTTTATCAACGTTAATTTGGTGCTCAATTTAGCTCCGCCCATCATCGCCAGCAACGGTCTTTTAGGACTAACCATCATCCAATTTAAATTCATGACTTCGTCCAGCATTAGCTTGCCAACCACAGCTTGCCGATCTTTCATTATTCTGGTCGTCGAAGAATGTGCGCGATGAGCGACGCCAAAAGCGTCATAAACAATCACGTCATACGGCTCGATTAATTGGCGCGCAAAAGTGGCATCATTAGCGGTTTCGCCCTCTTCAAACCGCAAATTTTCCAATACAACTAGCTGTTTTGCTGGTGGCGAACCAATACAATAATCTACCTTTTCAACTTCAACTCCGGGTAACATAGTTTGCACAACATCAGCAATTTGATTCATGCGTAGACGCGGGTCCTTAGTCAAGGGCTTTACATCACTCAGAGGGTCCCAGTGGCTTGCCAAAGTAATAGTTCGCGCACCTCCCTCTAAAAGGGCTATTATTGTTGGCTTTGTCTGCGTGATTCTATTAATGCCAGCTATCTGAGCATTCAGCCCTAAAGGGACATTGAAATCTACCCGCACAAATACTTTTTTTCCCTTAAAATTAACGTCATCCATCGTTTTTAGTCCGAATTCCATTTTATCTACTCCTATCTATTCTTTAGAATAATATTTGATTGACAACCCCTAAAAAATATATATTTCTAGGCACATAAAATTGGCTAAATACTACCCCAAAACCCACAAAAAGTCAATGGTGGGCAAAAAAATTTGACAAACTCCACCCTTTAGGTATTATAGTTATATCTAAGCGGAGGAAATTTTTTAATTTTTGATTCATTTATGACCACTATGTCCACCAAAATAACTATTGCTTTAGGAGTTGTCATCATTATTATCGCGGCAGTAACCTGGAGCCTGACGCAAAAAAATCAAGATGGGCTGATTCTCTATTACGGCGATGGCTGTTCGCATTGCGCCAACGTCGAAAAGTTCCTGGCCGATAACGCCATCGAACAAAAAGTTCAGGTGCAAAAAAAAGAAGTCTATCAGAATCAAAAAAACGCCCAGGAACTGGGGCAACGCGCCGCCAAATGCGGCTTGCCAAGCGATAATGTCGGAATCCCGGTCTTGTGGGACGGTACCAACTGCCTGGTCGGCGACCAAGATATAATCAACTTTTTCCAAAAAAACTATGTTGATGTTGAACAAAAAATATAAACTGGTGTTGATCAGCCTAATTACCGCCGCTGGCCTGCTCAAAACCGGCGTTGTTCAAGCAGTTTGCCCGGTCTGCACCATAGCCGTGGGCGCAGGCGTCGGACTGGCGCAATGGCTGGGAATCGATGATACCGTCACCGGCGTCTGGGTCGGCGGACTTACGGTCTCGATGATTTTTTGGACGATAAATTTTCTGGCCGGCAAAAAAATAAACTGGTGGCGCCGCGACTTTATTATTGCTTTAGTCTACTATTTAATGATTGTGATTCCGCTTTCTTATTCCGGATTGATCGGACACCCGCAAAATACGCTGGTCGGAGTCGATAAACTGCTTTTGGGGGCAATTTTTGGTAGCCTGGGATTTTTCTTGGGCGTCCGCGCCTACGAAGTGGTTAAACGAAAAAACCATGACCGCGCCTACTTCCCCTTCCAAAAAGTCGCTATGCCGGTGGCGCCGTTGATTATTTTGAGTTTCATTTTTTATTTGATTACTAAATAATTTTTGTTTATGACTAATGAACTACCGATCAAAAATTTGGATGAATTCGTCAAAAAATACGACGATTTAAAAAAACAAAATCCACTGGATTTATCTTCGGATCAGGATTTATCGATCGCCATCATGAATCTGGTGAGCATTGAGGAGCATTTTTTCTTTACCGGCGCCAAAACCGGTAAAAACGAATATTACGATTTGATCGACAACGTCCGCGAGATGCGCAAAACATTGTTGAAAAAAATCATCAAAGAATACGAAGGCGAAATTTGGTGCATTTCCAAACATTTGCTGGCCGCCAGTTACCGGCTGATGGAAGTCGGCACCAAACAGCTTGGCCAAGGGAAAAAAGAAGAGGCTTATGATTTCTTCGGCAAGGCTTTTGATTTGTACTCGCTTTTTTGGGGCGTGAATATGAAGCTGGTTAGCACTTCTGATATAAAAAAAATTGACAACGAGGCTTTAAACAAACACGACACCGAAAAAAAGGGACTCTTCGGCAAGTTGGGGGCTTTAGTAAAAAAAGCGATTGATTGTTGCATTGAATAAAACTGGCATGGCCGCGCAATAAATTTTTTTGCTTGCCTCAAACTCCCTTCGGTCGGGGTCCCCGAGTACTCGGGGTGCCTCACCCTAAGCTCGGCTGCGCAAAAAAATTATTGCGCTACATGCATAAAACATGTCCCCTTTTTACCCAATAAAATTACTTGCCGACTGGCTGACCATCAAAATTTTACAACTATCACTCGACACACACTTGGGCGAAGCCGTCCATTTTTTTATTTACGACTCGATCAAAATTTTTATCCTGCTCTTGGTGATTATCTTTGCGGTTTCTTTGATGCGCACTTACTTTCCGCCGAACAAAATCAGGCAACTGCTCGCCCACAAAAATCAATTCACCGGACATTTGGCCGCGGCCGGAGTCGGCATCATCACCCCTTTTTGCACCTGCAGTGCTATCCCCTTGTTCCTAGGACTGCTCGAAGCCGGAGTGCCGCTCGGCGTAACGATGTCTTTTTTAATCGCCTCGCCGCTCATTAACGAAGTTGCGCTGGTTCTGCTCGCCGGCATGTTCGGCTGGCAAATCGCGCTAATCTATATTTTTAGCGGCTACTTGATCGCCGTCCTAAGCGGATTCATTATCGGCCGGTTAAAATTAGAATCCCTGCTAACAAATTTACCCGAAGTCGACGCCGGCAAAATAGCGAACCGCATCTTTAAACCCAGCTGGCGCGAACGGCTTAAGTATTCCAAAAATTATACTTTCCAGATTATCAGGCAAGTCTGGCCATATGTCTTGATTGGTTTAAGTTTAGGCGCCTTGATTCACGGTTATGTACCAACCGACTTTTTGGCTCGCTATGCCGGTGCTGATAAATGGTATGCTGTGCCGCTGGCAACTTTGATCGGTATTCCGCTGTATGGCAACCCTGCCGGCGTAATCCCGCTGGTTAACGCCTTAACCGAAAAAGGCGTGGCCATGGGCACGGTGCTGGCGTTTATGATGGCAGTAACAGCTTTGTCCTTGCCGGAATTTATGATTTTAAAAAAAGTGATGCGTTTAAAATTGATTATTATCTTCGCCGGCATCGTCGGCGTTGGAATTATGTTGACTGGCTATTTGTTTAATTGGATTCTGTAAAAGTGACCTTGCCCTGCTAATACAAAAACCCGCCTGATTGGCGGGGTTTAAGAGATAATCGTTCTTTGATTACGTTTATAATTATTGGGATAACTAGCTACTTGTATACTTTCTAATTATCTTCTATAATAGTATCATGATAACAAAAAAGCAAAAACAAGTCCTTGATTTTATAAAGAGCTACAAAACCGCCAAAGGTTATGCCCCGTCTCTTGAGGAGATCAGCAGAAAATTCAAGCTCGCCTCTGTTTCCACTGCCCACTATTACATAAAAAAACTACAAGAAGCCGGGCAACTTAATAAAACAATAAATCAGCCCCGCGGTGTTTCGGCTATTGAGCAAAAACAAACGATAGAGATACCAATTCTCGGCGCGATTGCCGCCGGACAGCCCATTGAGGCAATTGAGGTACCAAACGAAATGATTACTATAACAAAAGACGAGATTGGCAAACAGGGCAAGCATTATGCTCTGCGCGTGCAAGGCAACAGCATGATCGACGAAGGAATTTTTGACGGTGATATCGTGGTTATTCGCAAGCAAGAAGTGGCGGATAACGGACAAACAGTGGTCGCGATTATTGACGACAACGAAGCAACGCTTAAAAAGCTATATCGAGAAAAAGGCAGATTTCGGCTTCAACCGGCAAATCCGACACTTTTTCCTATTTATAGAAAAGAAGTTGAAATTAGAGGAGTCGTTGTAAAAATCATCAGGGATTTAGAAACACAAATCGAAAAAGAAAAAGTTAAAGACGAAAAATTCATCAGAAGAATCGATTACTCATGGGATTATAAAGGCGAAAAAACAAAAACATATACGCACGGCATACATACTTATCCGGCAATGTTTATTCCACAAGTTGCGCGCAGATTGTTAGAAACTTACAGCAAAGAGGGCGACACAATTTGCGATATTTTTTGCGGATCAGGAACCGCTTTAGTCGAAAGCAAACTTTTAGGACGGAACGCTTACGGCATTGATCTAAACCCACTGGCAATATTTCTCGCCAGGGTGAAAACGACGCCAATCAATGCGCAACAACTTACAAAAGAATATATCGCGTTACTAAACAGATTGGGAGGAATTAAGGATAGCGAGATTAAGAAACCTGATTTTAAAAACATTGATTTTTGGTTTAAAGAGAAAGCAATCGTTAAACTGGCAAAACTCAAAAAAGCAATCCAAGGAATTGACGATAAAGCAACGCGCAATTTCTTGATGGTTGCTTTCAGCGAAACTGTTCGCTATGCCTCAAACACCAAAACAGGCGAATTCAAGCTTGTTAGAATCAAGGGAGAAAAGTTAGCCAAGCACGACCCTGATATTTTTGGCATTTTCCGGAAAAAAGCGGAAGCAAACATCGCTGGGGTCGGTGAATTTTATAAAGAAGCAAAAAGAAACGTCTGGACAAAAATCATTTTCGGCGATTCATCGAAAGAAAACGGCATAAAGGAGAATTCTATCGATTGCATTGTTACTTCGCCGCCCTACGGCGATAGCCGAACAACTGTTGCTTATGGCCAATTCTCTCGCCTCTCCGCACAATGGATAGATATTTTTGAAGACCCAAACAAAGCCTCAGGAGTTGATAATGAACTGCTGGGCGGAAAAGCGACTAAAACCCTCGCACACGCGTTAGATTCAAAATATTTAAAAGATTCCTTAAATAAAATCGCGAAAATAGACGAAAAGAGAGCTAAAGATGTTTTGAGTTTTTATATCGGTCTCAATGAGTGCTTAAAGCAGGCGCATAAAATATTAAAGTCTAAAAAATATTTTTGTTTAGTCGTTGGCAATCGACTCGTAAAACAAGTGCGAATTCCGACCGATTTTATAATCGCGGAATTAGGCGAGAAAATCGGCTTTACTTGCGAAGATATTTTTGTTAGAAATATCCCCGGTAAAAGAATGCCTATCAAAAACTCGCCAACAAATATTGTCGGCGCATTGGAGGAAACGATGAACAAAGAGAGTGTCGTAATTCTCCGAAAAAATTAAATCAGTCGATCTTTATTCCTAAAGCAGTCGTAAAGCTTATTTATTTTGACTCTAAAGCCAGTTCCGTGATTTCTTACGCTTCCGTCGGGACGGTAATACATCCGAAAATCAACGACTATTTGATCTTTCTTAACCATCTTTTTGAATAGCTCAAAATCAAAACCGCGCAACAAATATGCTTCGTTGAAATTAAAATGTTCCTTGCCTTTAATTTTTTTTGTATCAGCAAGGACATACACCAAAGCAGGTAATTTGAGAGCGTAGAAAAACCCTAATAATTTTCTAAAAACTTAGAAAAAGATTGAGCAATCAACACTTCATTAAACACGGATTTTATGCTAAAATTAAGGTAAGGATGCAATAAAAATCAGCATTCTTGGTAATTAATTTTAATCTAAAATCTATGTTCAAATCGCAAAGCTCTTTTCAAAATTCATTCTTTGGTGAATTTGCTTATCAAAGAATTATCAATCGCCATCAAAACCATTTACTGATAAGATTAAATAAAACCGTGGACTTGTCTTTTATTGAAAATTTAGTCAAAGATTGCTACACCCCGGACAATGGCCGAAACGCTTACAATCCAGTGATAATGTTTAAAATTCTTTTCTTGCAAACTCTTTATGACAAGTCAGATCGAAAAATCACGGAAGCAGTAGACACCAACATTCTTTTCCGTCATTTTGTTGGTTTGTCTTTGGACGATGAGACGCCTCATTGGACATTACTGGGCAAATTCAAAGAAAGATTGGGAGAAAACAAGTTTAATCAAATTTTTAATCAAATTGTCGGATTGGCTCAGCGGGCGGGATTATTAAACGACAAACTTAGGATTATTGATTGTTCAGCTATTGAAGCCAAAGTTGATGTTTTCAAACTAAAGAAAAACAAGCAAGATGATAACGACCAAGAATACATCGATCGCAATACGCCCGACCCCGAAGCCAGTATTGGTCATAAGTCCAAAAACAAAAGCTGGTACGGCTACAAAACAGGTATTCTCTTGGACTCTCAATCAGAAGTTGTAACAGCCATTGAGACAACAACAGCGAGCCCTCACGATGTTAATCATTTAGAGGGGTTGGTTGAAAAGGATATTCAAACCACGGGCGGCTTTAAGCGACTGACGGGGGACAAGGCCTTTGTGGGAAAAACAGAGTTTTTAAAAGCCAAAGGCATCACTGACAATATTATTCGCAAAGATAACATGAAGCAACCCCAGAGAAAAAATTATCAAAAGGACAAACAACAAAGACCAATCATTGAACACAAGTTTGGCGAAGGTAAAAGTTATCATCGCTTGGGAAAAGCCAAATACTGGGGACGGCTAAAAGTTCACATTCAATCATTGCTCTGCTACTTAACGATGAATTTGAAAAAGATTGTCAATTTTCTGTTGCCTGCTCCAGCTTAAAAGTTGAAAAGAACCATTAATTTTTGTCAAAAATCAATTAAACAATTAAATATCAATCACAATCCCATCAATTATTCTCAAATACTTGGCGTTAAGACGGCTTAACTTCAAATATCTGGGAACAATAACAGAAGTATCCTGAAAATTTTTAGGGTTTTTCTACGCTCTCATCATATACTGGGAGTATATGACTATCCATATGAACGACTCACACATGGTGAGTATCTCACAATTACGTCAATTCTTAAAGGGGCTTGGTTCTGCCGGCGGTATCTCTTTTTGTGGAACCTTACATAGCGAAAAGTATCAGTGGATAAGCGACTTACTGTCTCGGTTCGGCTACTTCGCACTGCGTAAAAAAAATAAATCAATTGTAAAACAGTATTTAATGCGCCTGACCAGCTTCTCTGACGCTCAGATAACTCGTCTCATCGCTCGTAAAAAGAAAACCGGCCGTATTGTGTCTGGCTACGCCAGCTCAAAACGACATTCGTTTCAAACCGTTTACACTCCCTCTGACATTGCCGCTCTCATTGAAACTGATCGTCTTCACGCTCGTTTATCCGGCCCGGCAACCATCAAAATATTTCAACGTTTGTACGATATTTATGGCGATTCACGGTTTGTACGATTAAAGGATATTTCAGTTGCTCATTTGTACAACCTTAGAAATACACGCCAGTACCAATCACATAGCTCTTTTATTGATAAAACAAGATCGACATCAGTCAATATTGGTCTTAGAATCAAGCCGGACAATCAGGGCAAACCAGGCTATTTACGGGTCGATACTGTCCATCAGGGCGATTGGATCGATGAACGGCTAACGAAAAAGGGTGTCTATTACATAAATCTGGTTGACGAAGTAACTCAATGGGAAATCCTAGCTGCGGTCGAAGGCATCTCTGAACGATTTTTAGAGCCAGTCATGGAAGGCGCACTTGATCAGTTCCCGTTTCAGATTATTAATTTTCATTCAGATAATGGCTCGGAATTCATTAACAAAACAATCGCCCGTTTGTTAAATAAACTGAAAAGCCAGCAAACCAAGTCTCGCCCGCGTCACTGTAATGATAATGGTCTAGCTGAAACAAAGAATGGTGCAGTTGTTAGGAAACATATGGGATATTCGTATATACCGCAAAAATATGCACCTAAAATTAACAAATTCTACCAGGAATACTTGAATCCATACCTTAATTTTCATCGTCCATGTGGCTTTGCAACTAACAAACCAGACAAAAAAGGCAAAATTAAAAAGGTATAATGACCTATACCAGACCCCGTTTGAACGCCTTAAAACGCATCCTGACGCTTCAAATTTCTTGAAAAATGATTTGCTCATAGAAAATTTAGAAAAAATAGCTTTAGCCGTCAGTGATAATCAATCAGCAAAACAAATGCAACAGGCTAAACAATTCTTGTTCAAATTATTCAAATACTAATATTACTCCCAGTTGTGACGCCCATCATTTCGGGCTCATCTCTTGATTAGAAAAGACTGACTGCCCTTGACAAATATTATCGTTTGTATTATAATACTGGGTCTTAAAAACTTACCAAATAATCAATGATTAAAAAAATTCAAGCGGTCATCAAAGATCGCGAAAAAAGAGATTCATTCGTGACAGATATTGCCCTTTGGGTGATTGTTTTGCTGTACGTGCCCTTAATTGTCTTTACTTGCGTAATGATTTATTCTCTACCAAATTTAGTTAAAAACATTATAAGCTATTCTTAACTTTAAACAGTTGATTGTCCAGCAGACGGTGTTTGCGTTTCCGGGCTCGCTTTAACAGCGGACTTTTTTGCTATCGCGTAAATGTAGATAATTTCCAGAATGCCGAGCGTGTTGAAAATCATTAAAACGATATACCACGCTAAGTGATTGTTACGGGCAGATTTCCACAGCGCGATTGCTTTCCAAATTGCCGACCAAATTACGGCAATTAAAAAAAACGGCAAAAATACTGCGTTTTGAAATATTGGATAATCGTTGGGGTTCATAATTTAGTTCGAAATTATTATTGCGTCGACCTTTGGATTGATTAAATAAATTTTAAATTTTTCTAACCTTTTTAAGCGTGTGTTCTAAAATAACGTTCACGTCCTTGAATATAAATTTGCCTATAAATTTTTTTTTAGATAAAAATAGCGGAAACCAATATTGATCATCCGGCCACATTTCCGCAAAAGGAATTTCTGCGACGTTAAACCATTGTGGCTTCATTTCCTCGCTCTCACTCACCTGTCCGTCAAAATTTTCTGCCCGAAAAATATGAACTTCTAAAATTTGCGGATCGCCAACAAACTCAAATTCCAATAATCCGACCTTGTCTAAATTTTTAACATTGATTCCTGCTTCTTCTTTTATTTCTCTTTTCGCCGCATTTACAATAGTTTCCCCGTCGTGTACTTTACCGCCAAACCCGTTCCAACGGCCTTGGCCAAAGCCGCGTTTTTTATAGCCCAGCAAAACCCGTGGGTGCTGGTGGACAATGCAGAGAGTGAGTGGTGTTTTCATTTTTTAATGTTTCAACTGCTACGCTACTATTCGCGCGTAAATCTTACTTTTCTGCATAAAATACTCCGTAACCTCCTAAACCGCTTTTAAGCAATTCCCTTTGCGCGATGCCAGCGTTATTATTTTTGATTAATAAGTCAGGAATAATATGCAGGAAATTCAAAATTTTAGCAAGCGGATAAAATAATTTCACTTTTTTATACATAATTTTGGAAGACGGCTCGACTTCCTTTGTTTTGTCCCAAAATTTGATGTTTGTAAAACCAACTGATTCTATCGCGCTTTTAAATTGATCTACGCGCGCTAAATTTAATAATGCAAATCCATCAAGAAAATCTTGTAATATTTTTTTCTCGCGTTCGGATTGCGGTTCTCTCAATAAAAAGCCGTCAGCAACAATCAATCTACCCCCGATTTTTAAAATTCTATACGCTTCTTGTAAAAAATGTTTTTTAACTTCCGCATGGCAAATACTCTCGATCCCCCAGACAACATCAAATGATTCATTAGGAAATTTTGTATTAGTATAATCGGTCAGATAAAACTCAACTTCATCGCCTACGCCATGTAAATCCGCGAGTTTTTTCGCTTTTTGCAACTGCCGTTGACTGATCGTAATTCCAACTACCCGCGCTCCTTTATTTTTTGCCAGCCAAATCGCGCTTCCACCGACGCCGCAGCCAGCGTCCAGTACTTTGTCATCAGCATTTATCCCTGCAACATCAGCCAAAAACTTATTTTGGTTAGATAAAGCGTCATTAAGTGACTTTGTGTCAGAATCCCAAAACCCGTAATGAATAGCGCTTCTTTCTTTGTCCTTACTCCAAAAGAACTTGTAATACGGCAAGGTGACGTCGTAATATTCGGCTATTTTTTGGTTATATTCGTCCATAGATTGAGCTATGTCATGAAAGCTTATCCAGATGGATCAGCGCGGTTCTAATCGCCTCTTTGGTGTATTCTTTTCTAGTCAATTTTCCTTTGGTCATAATGCCGATTAGTCCTTCTTTCGATCCGAGGTTACGACTTTTTGTAAGTCCTGCCTTATAGGTAGCATCGGTCATATTCAAACCATCGTTTATCATGTATTTGACTATTTCTATTGGAGGTTCAAAGGCAGACGAAAGACCGAGATGATATTCATTTCCATCAAAGATCGCGCAAACGCAGACATCCATAAAACCTGTTTTCGTATCAGGCACAACCATTAGCCCGGATTCAATACCGAAACTGTAGGTGCAATCATGGAAAGCATTCTTGGCCCGATTCATTGCCCCTTGGACTGTCTCTTCTAAAGACTTTGGTTGATCCGCAATGCCAGTCGAAACGTCAACGCTGAAAATTATCGCGTCTTTTAAATGAGGGTAATCTTGCAGTATTTCTTGCACGGCCTCTACTTTGATTTTATTTGTAGAGCCGACGGTTATTTGCATAGTTTTATTGAATAACGTTCAACTTGCTGACTACACCATAGCTTGCTACGAGGTGTTTGATTCCTCCTTTTGTAAAGGAGGTGGCGAGCTTGCGAGCCGGAGGATTTCTACCTTTATAACCGAAACTACGCCATCTAAATTATATCTCACATCAGAATCAGAGAATCTCAAAACTTTCATCCCCAGCGATTCAAGTTTTTTTTGGCGTATATTATCGTCTTCAAATTTATAATCATGAGAAGTCGCACCATCAATTTCGATTACTAAGCCCAGTGAATGGCAGTAGAAATCTACAATGTAACGATCGATCGGCCTTTGGCGTAGAAAGCGGTACCCTAGTTTGTCTTGTTTGAGTTCTTTCCATAGTAAGATCTCTGAAAGATTACCCGCTCGGCGCAACTTTCTCGCATATGGATTTAGGTATTTCTGATAATGCAATTTCATAAATCCCTCCCCCTTCGGGTACTCCCTTTAAAAAAGGGAGAAAAATTTGACTCCCATCATTCCCTTTAAAAAGGGAGAAAAATTCGCTTTTCATGACTTACTTTAAAAACCTACAAAAAATTCCTGCATTTCTACGCGCCACAACAACGCTTATACTTTTTGCCTGATCCACAAATGCAAAGATCGTTACGCCCGACTTTCTGTCCGCTTTCCGGATCGCGGTCTTTGGGGATGTAATGATCAGCGGCTTGATCTTGGTGCCGGCCGCCGGCATAAGGATCAGCTTTATTAAGTTTCGTAGGTTGCTCGGTGCGAGTCATTCCGCTTGCGCTAAATGCGTTTGTTGTTTCGTGTTGTAAACGCGCACCCTGAAAGGCGTTAGCTACGTTTTTAATCACCGGCGAAAGTTTTTCAGCCGCCTGTTTTTGCATTTGGTAAGAAATAAAAATTTTATAAATGTTATACACAACCTGCTTGTCTGTTTCTTCCAGTAAAGCCTGATACATCGCAAACGCCTCGCGCTTGTATTCAGTTAATGGGTCTTGCTGTCCGTAGCCGCGCAAACCAATCCCCACGCGCAAATGTTCAATCGCATCCAGGTGGTTGATCCATAAATTATCAATCGTCCGCAGTAGCAACGCGCGCTCTACTTGTTTGATCATTTCCGGATCAAGATCCTTAGTTACGGTTTGATAATGCTCTTCCGCCAACTTTTGCAGTTTTTCCGATAGGGCTGATTTATCAGTCGAAATTTGCGGATCAGTAAATATGGCATCATCAAAGCTAATCGGCATGCTTTGCAAAACTTCTTTAATTTCCTTAAGATTCCAATCGCTTCCGGCGGTATGAATCTCAACTACTTTTTTGATTTCCTTCTTGACCATTTCCAAAATTAAATCGCGCAAGGGTTCTTCTGCCTCCCAAAGATCTAAAATTTTGCTGCGTTCCCTGTAAACAGCTGTCCTTTGTTTATTGATTACGTCATCATATTCGACCAGGTGTTTGCGGATGTCAAAATTATGGCCTTCCACGCGCTCCTGGGCCTTTTCGATCGAAGAAGAAATCATCCGGTTGGTAATCGGCAGATCATCCGGTAGGCCCAAACGGTCCATTAAGGATTTGATCCGACTTGACCCGAAAATGCGCATCAAATCATCTTCCAGCGAAATAAAAAATTGAGATTCCCCAGGGTCGCCTTGCCGGCCAGTACGTCCGCGCAATTGATTATCAATCCGGCGGGCTTCGTGGCGCTCAGAGCCGAAAACGCACAGGCCGCCTAATTTTCGCACTTGCTCGGCCTCAATCGGATCAACCGGATTGCCGCCTAAAACAATATCCACGCCCCGGCCAGCCATATTTGTGGCGACGGTTACGGCTTTAAGCTTACCGGCTTGAGCAATAATCTGCGCTTCTTTTTCGTGCTGTTTGGCGTTTAAAATTTGATGCGGAATGTTGGCCTTTTTCAACAACTCGCTTAAAATCTCATTTTTTTGAATCGAGATTGTGCCGACTAAAACCGGTTGGCCTTGATCGTATTTTTCGCGAATCGTATTGATTAAAGCTTTAAATTTTCCGGTTTCGGATTTGTAAATAACATCTGGCCTGTCTTTGCGGACGATCGATTTATTAGTCGGGATTTCCGTTACCTCCAGATTGTAAATTTTATTAAATTCCTCGGCTTCGGTTGACGCGGTGCCGGTCATGCCGGCCAATTTGTGATACATCCGAAAATAATTTTGAATAGTGATGGTGGCGAGTGTTTTAGATTCCTGTTTTACTTCCACGCCTTCCTTAGCCTCAATTGCCTGATGGAGTCCCTGTGAATAACGGCGGCCAGGCATCAATCGCCCGGTAAATTGGTCGACAATTATGATTTCGCCGTCTTTGACGACGTAATCGCGATCCAGTTTATATAAGGCATAGGCCTTTAAAGCCTGATCTAAATGAAAGGCCAAGGTGACATCTTCGGTATAAATATTTTTGACGTTCAACAAGCTTTCCATCCGCTCGATCCCGGCTTCGGTTAAGGTTACGGCATGGCGTTCCTCATCCAAGTTATAATGTTCACCGACTTTTAACGTCGGAATCAGATAGGCAAATTTTTTATAGTATTCCGCTGATTTAGTGTCCGGCGAAGAAATAATCAACGGCGTGCGCGCTTCATCAATCAAAATCGAATCAACTTCGTCGACGATGGCGTAATAATGATGGCCGCGCTGGACTTTGAGCTTGTTTTCCGCGACCATATTGTCCCGCAGGTAATCAAAACCAAATTCGCTGTTGGTGCCGTAAGTAATGTGGGCTTGATACGCTTCCACGCGGCTGCACGGCCGCAAAAAATCCTGATCAACTTTAAATGCCAGGGTTTCGATATTTTCGTCATCCTCGGTCGATTCAGAAGCAACATCTTTTTTGGCGGTTTCATCATACAGTAAAGAATTGCCTTGATTTTGTAGACAGGAAACTTTTAAACCCAGATAATTGTATATCTGGCCCATCCACGAAGTATCGCGCCTGGCCAGGTAATCATTGACAGTTACCACATGAACGCCTTGGTCCAAAAGCGCGTTTAAATAAACGGCCATGGTGGCGACCAAAGTTTTGCCTTCGCCGGTTTTCATTTCGGCGATATTGCCTTGATGCAAAGTGGCGGCGCCTAAAATTTGCACGTCAAAATGCCGCTGGCGCAAAGTGCGTTTGGCTGACTCGCGCACCGCGGCAAAGGCCGGCGCCAGGATTTTATCCAAATATTTTTCTTTTTCTTCCAATGTTTTGAGTTCAGCGATTTCGGTGATGTATTGTTGGGTCAAAGCCCGCAGTTCGTCCTGATTTTTTTTCTCAAAATCAGCTTCGAGTTGATTGACTGCTTCAACAAAAACATTGAGTTCTTGCAGAACTTTTTTATTCGGGTCGCCGAAGATTTTTTTGAAAATAGACATGATTTAGATTAAATTTGATTGATATTAATGCTGTTTTTCAACATACCATAAATTCTATTCCTGGTCTATCACCTTTTTTTAAAACAAAGTATCGCGCGATTGGCAGGAAATTTTTAGCTGTTCGGTAAAATTTTGATATTCACGATTCACAAACTCTTTGATTTGCCGATTAAAACGATCTTCGTTAAATTGCTCGGCATGCGCTTTTATTGCTTGATAATCAAACGTTGAATCTTTAAAGTGAACAACTGCATCAGCGAGCGATTCCCAGCTCGGATCTTCGAAAAAAACGCCGGTTTTATTCGGGACAACCGTTTCCAGAATCCCACCTTTGCCGTAAGCGATTACCGGCGTGCCGCAGGCCATGGCTTCGACCGCGGAAATTCCAAAGTCCTCCTCTTGCGGATGGATCAAAGCGCGGGCGCCGCCTAAGATTATATTTTTTTGCTTAGGATCCAGAATTTCGCCCAAAAATTCGATATTCTGGTTAGCGCGCTTTTTTAAATATTTTGCTTCCCAACCACCGCCGATTATTTTTAAAGGCAAACGCATCTCGTTAAAAGCTTCGATTGCGAGATTAACGCGCTTATACGGCCGCAAACGCGCCATGATCACAAAATATTTTTGCTTTTCGGAAATTAAACGGTAATTTTTAGTTTCGACCGGCGGATAAATCACCGTGGAATCGCGATGGTAAAAACGTTTAATCCGTTTGGCGACAAAGCGGCTGTTGGCGATAAATTTATCGACGCGCTGGGCCGCCTGATAATCCCACATGCGCAAATAGGTTAAAACCGCCGGAAGAATTTTTTTTATTAAATAATTGCTTTTTTCCAGCTCAATAATATATTCCCAAGAGTCTGACCAAAGATAACGGGTCGGCGTGTGGCAATAGCAAATGTGCATAGCCTCGATATCAGTTATAATGCCTTTAGAAAAAGCCGATGAATCGGACAGCACGACGTCATAACCTTTTAAATTAAATGACTCGATAGCCGTCGGCATCAGCGGCAAAAACCATTTAAAATATTTGTGCGCTAATTTTTTGCGTTGAAGATAAGAACCGATTACCTCAGTTTCCGAAAAAAAATTTTGTCTGATTTGCGGATCATACAATAAAGTGAAAACTGGCGCCTGCGGATAGAGACGGGTAAATGACTTTAAAACCTTTTCTGCGCCGCCTATTTGATTAAGATGATCGTGGATTAAAGCGATGTTCATTGAATAGTATAAAGTATTAAGTATAAAGTACTTTTTCTGTCATTCCGGCCTTGAGCCGGAATACAGAAATGGCTTAGTTGACTGGATTCCCGCTTTCGCGGGAATGACAAAATACGTTAAAATTGAATTTTGAAATACTTGCTACTAATCTATACTGCGCCGTCTTTTTTGAACAGTACCGCCGGCAGGGTTTTTAACAAGATCGTTAAATCCAGTTTTAAACTCCAATTTTCGATATAGTATAAATCAAGCCGCACTTCTTCGTCAAACGGCAAATTACTCCGTCCGGAAATCTGCGCCAGCCCGGTAACCCCGGGCTTTATATTCAACAATTTACGGTCGCTATTTTTATACTGATTAACTTCTGCTGGTTCATGCGGTCTGGGACCGACTAGACTCATCTCTCCTTTTAGGGCATTAATAAAGTTTGGCAATTCGTCTAAACTAAACCGCCTTAAAAATTTACCGACGCGCGTAATGCGCGGATCATTCTTCATTTTAAAAAGCGGCCCCTGCCTTTCGCTTAAACTCAATAACTGTGGTTTTATTTGGTCGGCGTTTTGAACCATCGAACGAAATTTGTATATTTTAAATAACTTGCTTTGCTCGCCGACGCGCGTCAATTTTACAAAAATTGATCCGGGCGAGGTAATTTTTATTATCAGGCCGATAATTACCCCGGGAATGAATAAAATGAGTATAGCCAGCGCACTAAAAAGAATATCAATCGCGCGTTTTTTTACGCGCCCCCAGCCTTCTAAGGGCGTGCGTTTGATCTCGATAAGCGGGAAACCGGCAATGGCGTCCATTTCGATGTTATGCAAATTTGCGGATAACATATCAGCCGCATAACTAAAGTCCAGATGGCGTGTTTGGCAAAATTCCAGATAATCATTTACTTGCTCGCGAGACAAATTTAAATCAGTTAAAATCACCGACTCAACCGTTATGTCGCGCACTTTGTCTGCTAAAGCATCTAAGGTGTGCACTTGGCCAACAATCATAAAACCCCACTCCGGACGTTTGTTAATTTCCGAAATAAAATGTTGGGTGTTCCTATCTTGTCCCACGACAATCACCGGCTTAGCGCCGATTTTATATTTTAAGAGATGGCGACGAATTGCCCGAACTAGGCCGCGAGCAAAAATTATCAAAAGTATGCTTAAAATCCAACTGGCTAAAATTAAAAAGCGCGAAGCAAACAGCGCTTCTTGCCTAAAAAATAAAAAGATGACTAAAGCGGAAATGCAAGCAGTAGTGGCTAAAAAAACCTTGATTGCTTGGTTGAAAAATTTTTTGATTTCCCGCGGCTGATATAACCCGGCAAAATTAAAAAAGGCTAGTCCGATCAAGCCGATAATTGCCAAAATTGCCAGATAATTACCTAAAGGAATCTCGTAAAAAATATTACTGACGACATTCAAATTACGGACAAGTTCGGTTTTCCGCAATTCGTAGGCAAGAATTCCAGCCAAAAAAAACATTAGATAATCTAAAGGCAATAAAATCGCGGTATATGCAAAATCAGAGCGACGCATAAAAAAATCAAAAAAAATGCTTTAAAAACCTCATAAGCCGGATTCTGTTTCTAAGTAATCATCTACCTTGATCCATAATCACTTATGGATTCTAGCGCAGGGATCCCCGATTGCTCAGGGCACCAATCCTGCTGTCTCCACCCAGGGTTTACCCCCTCTTTTAGTTACCTAAAAGAGCTGTGGGCTCTTACCCCACTCTTTTCACCCTTACCCCGAACCACTCGCTGCGCTCGGGTTCGGGGCAAGCCCCTCTCGCGTTAAAGTTAAAAGGGCTTGCCCTGTACCCGAACCATAGTGAGTGGTTCAGGGCGGTATTGTCTCTGTGGCACTTTCCCTATCCCGCCCCATTTCTAACACAGTTCGTAAATGATCAAAATTTAGAGCCGTAAGGCGGCTTCGCCTTAAGGACGATGATTAAATATGTCTGTGCTAGAAATAGGGCGGGACGGCAGGCGTTACCTGCTAGGAATTGTCACCCTGCCCAGTATGGGCAGAGAAGGAGTCCGGACTTTCCTCCCCGAACCACTCGCTGCGCTCGGGTACGGGGCAGGCCCCTCTTTCGCTATAAAACAAAGAGTCTTAATCTCGCGAATACTAAAAGGGCTTGCCTTGTACCCGAACATAGTGAGTGGTGCGAGGCGATTACTCGGGTTTTCAAAGCATATAAATGCTAGCATAAAATAATGACATTGACAAGATTATAAATAAGTGGCAAAATTTGGCATATGTACCTATATATTATTGCAACTCCCATCGGTAATCTGCAGGATATTACTTTGCGCGCGCTGGAGGTCCTCAAATCAGTTGATCTCCTGATTGCCGAAGATACGCGACGTTTGAGGCAATTGCTGAATCATTTTGGCATTTCCAAACCAGTTTTAAGCTATCACGCTCATTCCCATGCCGGACGCGAGGCTGAGATAATTGAGCGCTTGCGCCGCGATCAAAATATCGGTTTAGTGACTGATGCCGGTACGCCAATCATCGCCGATCCAGGCAGTAACCTCATCAATACCGTTTCTCGCGAATTGCCGGAGGTTAAAATAATCCCGATTCCAGGAGCTTCGTCCGTAACAGCCGCCTTAAGTGTGGCTGGTTTTGGTGCTGATAAATTCTCTTTTTGGGGATATCCGCCGAAAAAAGGCCAAAAAAGAATCGCTTTTTTTGAAAATCTGTCGGCTAATCATGAGACCCAAGTATTTTTTTCTACGCCGCACGCCATAATCAAAGATTTAACCGCGGTGCGCGATGTATTCTCTAAAGCCGAACAATTGGATCGGCCGCTTATCGTAGCCCGGGAAATGACCAAATTATTTGAAAGTTTTTATCGAGGCGCGATTGATGAGGTAATTCAAAAAATTCAAAATTCTCCTCAAAAAGGCGAATTTGCAATTGTTATTTCTAAATTACTTTCTTGTCATTCCCGACCTGATCGGGAATCTATGGCTTAATAGATAAATTAAATACTGGATTCTCCCGATGTTCTTCGGGGGAATGACAAAATCACATGTCTTCTCATCAAACGCGTAAGTCTATTTTTGATCTGCAAAGGCAGATTTTTTTGTGTAAATAAAAATTCTCTCGTGTTTCCCCCACTGTTTTTTTTCTTCAATAAAAACTTGATTAGGCGGCAGGCTAAATAAGTAAGAGATGATTTTCGCGCCAGGCTTAAGCTCACGCGCGAATTTTGAATATAAAGAGGCCATGCCTTTGGTCGTTAAAAAAAGGAACAGGAACTCAAAATTTTTAATGTCATAAAAAGACCAATCACCGCAAAATAAATTTATTCTGGATTTTCGCCGATTAAATAGCCGCCTCCAGCGAGAAATCAGATACAATAAACGCGATTTTTCCACGCCATAAATCAAAACATTTTTTGGCGTATTTTTTGCCAGAAGCATCATCATTTTTCCGGTGCCAGCGCCGAGATCAGCTATTTTAATTGCCTTGGCATCATTGGGCAGGTGGGCAAGAAGGATCATTTTTTTTAATACCGGCCACGTAATCGGCACATACGGTACAATTTGTGTCTGAAAAGTTCTCAAAATATAGATGCCGCGCAACAGCAAGAAACCAGCACTGATAATTAAAAGTATTTGGATTATTGTCAGTACCCAAAATAACATAAGCTAATCAATTAATTTTTCGGAAATAATTTTAAGCATTGCCTCAACTCGATTGCGCCAGGAGTTTTGTTGACTGTAAGCCTGGCGATAGGCGGCTAATTCCTGATTATTTTCGCGCAAAGATAAATTAATCGCCTGGCTGAAATTATTGGCAGACGGCGCATAATATTGCAGTTTCGGATCATCGACAATTTTCTGCGTAGAAATTATTGGCAGACCGGCACTTAAATAATCATAAAATTTCATCGGGTCCATCGATTTAGTTAGACCGTCAATTTTATGAGGAATTATGGCCACGTCAAAGTTCGTTAAATAATAGCCGATCTTATCAAAAGCCACGCGGCCAATAAATTTTACATTGGGTAATTTTTTAAGCGCGCTCAACTGCGCGTCTTTCCAGACCGGACCGACAAAAACAAACTGTTTATCAGAATGCTGTTTGGCAATAAATTCAATCAATTCAAAATCAATTCGGGATTGAATCGTGCCGACATAACCAACGGTTATCGGCTGGCGCTTTATGATTGGTTCTGGCCTGAGACTGGGTTTGATATTTGTGCCATTAGGTACAAAATAAGCCTTGGACGAACCGGCAAACAAATTTTTACGCAGATCATCGGAAACGGTAAAGATTAAATTAGCCGCCTGCAAAATTTGTTGATAATTATGCTTTAATAGTTGGCTTTTGGCGCGATAGGCCGGATGCTGTGACCAATCATCAACCGCATCAAAAATTTTATAATCCGCCGGCAATCGCAGAAACGGCTCAATAAACAACGGAAAATATGACCATAATATTAAGCGCTGGCCGGTGATTGATAAGCGAGATTGAATCAATTCATTCAAAAAGTTAAAAGTATCGCCCGTTTTAATAAACGAAACGGCAGTTAATTTTGAATCAATGATTTTAATCTGCGGGATAAATAATTTTTTAACAGAGCAGTGCCCGGCTAAACGCCGCTGGATCGCCTTAAGTTTAGTTCGCCAAGTAAGCGGTAAATAATCAACCGAAATAATCGAGTTAACTTCGTCTCGAGCTAACAATTCCTGCAAAACAAAATAATTGCGATTAACTATTCCGTTTTGCCAATCATCGTAATAAGACATGCCGAGCATCAGGATATTGTAGCGAATTTTGGCCTGATCAATCATAATAAGCTAAGTGCTGATTTTTTGCTTAACGCGACTGTAAGCCGCTTCGCCCATTTTTTTTGCCAAATTCGAATCTTGTAATAATTGAGCAAGCGCCGTTTGAAGTTCCATAACATTTTCCGGATCTACTAAAATTCCGGTTACGCCGTCCTCAATCGCCTCGGGAATGCCGCCACTGCGCCCGCCGATGGACGGTTTTTTAAAAGCTCCGGCTTCCAAATAAACTATGCCAAAACCTTCCACGTCGCCGGCTCGCTCGCGCGAAGGCATCGCAAACACATCGCATGTTTTAAAGTAACGATACAAATCATTAGCCGACGCCCGGCCACACAATTTTACTCGGGAGCCGAGTTGCAGATCAGAAATAAGCGACTCTAAATATTCCCGATAAGGACCGTCGCCCACGATCCAGTAAACCCAATCAATATCGCTTAAATTCGCCAGAGCACGAATAACAGAATCAAATCCCTTCCGTTCCACCAAACGCCCGACGCTTAGCACAATTTTGGCCGCTGGCCGGTCTAGCGGCATCAACTTGCTGGCTGAGTTTTCAATAAACTCTAAATCGATCGTTGGATAAGAAATGACGATTTTTTGCGGATCAAGATGATATTTCTGGGAGACACAATTTTTAACATAATTAGAATTGGCGGCAATATAATCTGCTTGGTCAAATATTTTTTTTATCCAAAACTTTTTCCACCGCGAAAGCGTCGCTTGGAGCGCGTCCAAGCCATGGACGTAGACGATAAAATGCTGGTTCATCAAAAATTTAAAGACCAGCGCCAGATAGCCGAGCGGCAAAATTTGCCCGACTTGAATGTATTGGTAGCGTTTGTTTTGCAATTGCTTTTTGACTATTTTAAAAAACCGAAGCCAGCTTAAAGATTGGCCGTTGGATTTTAAATGCAAAACTCGGAGCGTTGGTGTTTTTTTTACCTGCTGGGCGTAATACTCCGCAATACCGCCAACGTCCGGCGGATATTCTAAAGTTAAAAGCAATGACAAATTATTGTTGCTCATTAAGATTGATTGATTTTGATTCTTTAACGAATAAATATCGCAAAAATTTTAAATCCAAGCCGCCGGACAACCGGAGCGCGGTAAAATATATTACTGCTCCCAGTACAATTAAATAATACCAGGGAATCGTACTTTCGAGCAGTTTGATTACGAAAAACATGATGCTCGAACTTATTAGTACGCGCACCAGGCTATTTTTAAAATCTTTTTTGATTTTTTCAAAATAATCGCGTAAAAAATAGGCGTCGGACATAAAGATAACCAAATGAGTACACAAAAGCGCGATTGCCGCGCCGATGACTCCATATATCGGAATTAAAATAAAATCTAAGGCAACCATAACAATCAAGCCGTTTGCCCGGCTAAAGGCGGTAAATTTTTGCTTGCCGATCGCATTGAGTAAATTTCCGGTCGGAAAGCATAAAAAAATGAATGGCAGCGCGAAAAACATAATTTTTCCGGGCAAAACCGCGGCCAGATATTCATTTTTCCAAAGACCGGCTACGATTTCCTGCCCTAAAGCTAAAAAGCCGAAAGCGACCGGCAGGCTGATAATCAGCAAATAATCCAAGGCTTTTTGAAAAATACGGTAAAGATAATTGGATGAGGTCGCAAATAAACGGCTAAATTCAGGATAAAAAGCGCCCATCAAGGCAGTCGGAATACTTAGACTTAAAGCCGTAATAATTTTAAGCGGTAAATTATAAAGGCCAACGCTGATAAAATTGCCCGTTAGGTCCTGGAGCAAAACCGTATCCAACGAATTCTGCATTTTTACTAAAATTCCGCTGATGGCAAACGGCGGCAGGCACCAAAGAAATAAACGGACTATTTTCGCATCGAAAGATAATCTTATTTTATAATGAAGTTTAAAAATCAGCAGTCCAGTGACAAACAAAAAGTTTAGACTGGTGCCAATCAAGAGGGCCAGCATTAAATAAAAAACATCGCCGGAAATCATAAGCGAGACGGTGCCGATTGTAACCGTGACGATTTCCGTTAGAATCACCGCTAAACTCTCGAATTTTAAATTTTGATGAGCTCGCCAGACGGCATAGAAAGTAAGGCATAAGTTATCCATAATCACCCACGCCAGGGCGAGAATAATAAGGGATAAATTAGCCGGCTGATAAAACTTGGCGACCAGTAAGATGACGATCGCGGCAATCAAAATTAGCGGTAGTTTTAACGTTAATAAATTGTTTAAATATTTATTTGTCTTCGACGGTTCGCGCGAAGATTCCCGCAGAAAAACCAAATATAATCCGAAATCACCCAAAATAAAAAAGAGCGCTACGAAAGATAAGACATAATTAAAGCGCCCAAGGTCGCCGGCACCGCCGGGTAGATTATTTGAATAATACCAAAAGTAAACTGACGAGATGACTTTTTGAACAATCAACGCGCCGGTGTAAAAAAAACTGTTTGTTGCTAATCTTTTAGTGGCGTTCATTTTTTTTGCAAAAAACTGTGTTAATTATTGCTGTAAAAAAAATAAAAGTCAAATGCAAAAAGCACCCGTATTTTCGGGTACTTTTTGTCTCTGATGTAACAATAATAATAAATTAACGCTTCGCCCATTGTGGTGCGCGCCGAGCACGTTTTAAACCGGGTTTTTTGCGTTCCTTAACGCGTGCATCACCAGTTAATAACCCCGCTTGCCGTAATTTTTCGCGGTATGAAGGCGTCCATTTGGTTAATGCCCGCGCTAAAGCTAAGGCGATGGCTTGCGCCTGGCCCTTATAGCCGCCGCCTTTAACGACGATAGAAATGTCGATATTTTGTTTTTCCTTAATTAAATCCAATGGTTTAGTAATAACCTTTTGCAACGCAAAATACGGAGCGTATTGACGATATTCGATTTGATTAATGTAAATTCGTCCTTTCCCTTCCAGGTAAATCCTGGCCTGAGAAACTGAACATTTGCGCCGTCCGACCGCGCCAAAATACACCCGCTCCTTAAAAAGTTCATCCATTTTGTCTTTTTTCTTGGCTTTGTTGTTTTTAGTTTCGGTATTCACTGGCATAGTTAAACGAGCTTTAATAATTTAAAACGTTCCACGCGCAATTTATTTTTCGGTAACATATTCCAAACCGCCTGCCGCAATAAATCAGCCTTGCTTAGTTCTTTCATTTTAATAGTCTTTAAATGCCCAGGATAGCCGGTGTGATGATAATAATTTTTTTGCAACATTTTTTTCCCGGTGACAACTATTTTTTCGGAATTGTTTACTTCGACTATCTCGCCCGTGATTTTATAAGGCACATAACTTGCACGGTGTTTACCCAATAAATATGTTGCGATTTCGGTAGCGACGCGTCCAAGTATTAAATTGTTGGCATCAATTTTAATCATAATATTTAAACAAACTCAATTTTTGAAACCGGGGCGCCGTCCCCTTTTCGTTGGCCTACTTTTATTACGCGGGTATAGCCGCCCTGGCGGTTTAAATAGCGAGGCGCTAATTCTTCCATTAATTTTTGAACCGCGCCCATTTTTGGCAAATAGGCAATTAAGCGCCGTCTGGCCGTAAGATTTTGATTTTTTGCCGTAGTAACTAACCGCTCGACAGTCTGGCGCAAGGCGCTCGCTTTAACTTTCGTCGTTAAAATATGCTCATGCAATATTAAAGACACGGCCTGATTCTTTAAAACGGAACGGCTTAATCGATTTTGTTTCGCAAAAATTTTACTCTTTTTTCGGTGACGCATATTTTATTTCTTTTTTTTCTTACTTTTTACGGCAACCAACGTCGGGGTTTCGGTATCTGCTTCTTTATCCGCGGCTGTGTCCGCGAGTTGATCGCCGCCAATCTGTTCGTAAATTATTTTAAATTGCTCTAATAAAATTTTGGCGGACTGCGAGATCGCCTGTTCCACTGATATTGTGCCGTCGGTCTTAATATTTAAAATCAGTCGGTCATAGTCGGTTCGCTTACCAACGCGGATATCTTCGACCGTATAGCCGACTGATAAAATTGGTGAATATAATGTATCAATGGAGATTACGCCGACTTCCAACTCTTTTTCTCTTTCTTCCAGCGGGCTAAATCCCAACCCCTTGGCAACGGTTACTTCTATATGCAAGGTCGCGTCTTTATGCGTTAGGGTAGCGATTAATTGCTCTTTGTTGGAAATTTCCACGCTTGCGTTTGGCGTAAAATCTCCCGCGGTCACTATTTTTTTCCCTTTAACGTCCAAAGTAATTTTTTCCTTATCCGGAGTAAAAACTTTTAAACGAAGCTGTCTTAAATTTAGCATGATTTCCAGCACTTCTTCCTGAACGTGCGGCAGAGTCATAAATTCATGTTCGGCGCCGGCAATTTTTACTGATATTATGCCTGCGCCCTCGAGAGATGATAATAATACGCGCTTCAAGGCATTTCCGATCGTATGTCCATAACCCGGATACAATGGCGATATTTCGACAGTGGCGCTATTTTGTTCGTTCAGAGGAATAATTTTAAAAGTTGAAGGTAAGGATATCATTTATCGAAAAATATGATACATACAACATGATGATTATTTCGCACCATGTTAGGCGTTCATATTATCTAGTTTATTTAAACACGTCGAGGTTTTGGTGGACGCGGTCCGTTATGCGGTACCGGCGTAACATCCTGAATCGTTTTAACCTTTAGCCCGCCGGCATTAAGCGAACGAATGGCCGATTCTCGACCATGGCCGATCCCTTTAACCAAAATATCAATTTCTTTCATGCCAAACGGCTTAAGCTTCGCAATAATATCTTCGGCAACAATACTGGCGGCGTATGGAGTCGCTTTTTTAGGGCCTTTAAAGCCTTTGGATCCGGCGGATGACCAAACTAAACCGTTACCTGAATTATCCGTAATAAGAATAAAAGTATTATTATAAGAAGCTTTGATATATGCTTTTCCTTTGGGAACTATCTGTTTTTTAGCCATCGTATAAAAAATCGCTAAATTTGTTTAATTACTAAGTCTTTTGGGCTGATTTAGAACGTCCTGACCCCATTGTCCGTCGAACATTTCCGCGCACAGTACGTGAATTGGTTTTGGTTCGTTGCCCGCGAGCCGGCAAATTTTTCCGATGCCTTGTGCCGCGGTAACAATTTATATCTTTAAGTATTTTGATGTTTTGCCCAATTTCCCGCCGCAAATCGCCCTCAATTGTGAATTTGCTGATTAACTGGCGCAACAAGTTTTCCTCCTCTTCGCTTAATTGGTCAGTTGTTTTTTTTCGGTCTATTTTTGATTCATCCAAAATCTTATGGGCCCTGGGAATACCAATACCGTAAATATACGTCAACGCAACTTGAATATTTTTATTTTTGGGTAATGTTATACCGGCTATTCTCGCCATAAAAAAAATTATTAAAATAAATTAGCCCTGTCTTTGTTTATGGGAGGGGCTACTGGTGCAATAAATATATAAACGCTTGCCGCGCTTTACGATTTGACATTGTTTGCATCTTTTGCGTATTGATGCTTGAACCTTCATATCTAAATTATTAATTAATCACTTTTAAATTATGCTCTACGTTAGTAAAGTAGTAGACTGTTGATTACCCTTATTAATCGAATAGGCACCATCCACCTAAAAGCGGTATGTAATTCGCGCCTTGGTCAAATCGTACTGGCTCATTTCCAATTTAACTTGATCGCCTGGTACTAGCATAATGCGATTGAGCCTCATTTTTCCGGCTAAAATCGCAAATACCTCGTGACCGTTTTCCAGCATAACTTTAAAAGTAGCTGCAGGCAAGGCTTCCTTAATCAATCCTTTAGTTTCGATGAAACCTTTTTTGTTTATTTTAAAATTTAATCGTCCCATCTGATTTATTGAGAGGGACGAATTGTTGGGATTAGTTGTTGTATTTAGCATCTATACGTAGGGGCAGTATAACTCTTAAGGATTTACTTGTCAATAGTGGCGGTTTAGGGCTCTATTTTTTCCATCTCGCGGACAATCAACTGAACGCGCTCTTCTCCTCGCCAGACGTTTAGTTCCAAAGTATAAATTAAGTTAGCATGATCACCTGGTTTAAAATTTTTGATTTCGGGCGGGAAGCGAAAAAATACAGCTTCTCTAAAGGACGATCCCTGGCTGATTACCATTTTAACATGATCACTCGCCGCACCCATCAATTTAACGCTTTCCACTTTTGCATTTTTCGTTAAAAATATAGGTTCGCGATTTCCTTCGCCAAATGGCTGTAACTGGGCAATTAATCGAACCAGCGCAAGACTTAATTCCGGCAGAGTAATTATTTGAGTAATTGGCAAACGCGGCAATAAATCCTGAGGAGTTATTTTTTGTTTAGCGTAAATTTCGACCTTTGATTTAAATTCTTTAATTAGTTTCTGTTTAGGAGTTTTTTTTATAAAAGTAAAACCGCAAGCTTGAGGGTGTCCGCCGGATTTCTCAAATATTTTTTCGGCGGTTGAAACGGCTTTAAAAATGTCAAAATTTTCGATGGAACGGCCACTGCCGGCCAGCCCGTGATTGCTGTAACCGATGACGCAAGCCGGGCGATTAAATTCTTTCGCCAAACGCCCAGCCACTAAACCGATTAACCCAGTCGGCCAGCAGTTAATTTTTAAACAGTACGCCACCAAAACAAAATCATTTTGTTTAATTTGTTTAGCTACTTGTTTTTTTGCTGAGGCGACAATCCGCTCGGTAAGTTTTTGGCGCGTCGCATTGGTTTTATTAAGCTTATCGGCTTCGGCAAGCGCGATCGATTTATCCGTCTGCCGCAATAAATCGTAAGCGACATTTGCGTGATCAAGGCGGCCGGCGGCATTTATCCGCGGTCCAAGCATAAAACTCACGTCAACCGCAGTTAAGGTGCGCTCTATGCCGGCGGCATCAATCAGAGCTTTTAGGCCTGACCGTTTGGTTTTATTTAAAACCATCAGTCCCCACTTAACTAAACTTCGATTCTCTTGCAAAAGCGGCATCACATCGGTAATTGTCGCCATTGCCACCAAATCCAGCGACCACTTTTCGAATCCTTCGCTAATCAACTGCGGCTCGTCTCGGGAAATTTGATATTGTCGCAGGCCTTGAATTACTTTAAAAACCACCCCGGCGGCCGCTAATTCGCGAAATGGATAATTGTCCTTTTTAAATTTTGGATTAATAAAACCGACAACCGGCGGTCGGGCGCCGGGAACAACATGATGATCGATGATAATAACTTCTATGCCAGCTTTGTGCAAAGCCTTTAATTCGGTGATATTGGTTGTGCCGCAATCACAGGTAATAAGCAAAGAGATTTTTTGCTCAATAATATATTTAACAGCCGTTGGATTTAGCCCGTAGCCTTCCTCTTCGCGGTGTGGGAGATACACCTGAATTAGCTCTTGATTATCCGCATCATCGCGGTTTTTTCTTTCAGATTTAATTTGATACAGGCGCTCGAGAGTTTCCACTAAAAGTATCGCCGAGCAAACACCATCAGTGTCGTAATCGCCGTAAACTAAAACGCGTTCATGCGCCTCGGCGGCTTTTAGCAATCGTTTAACCACCGCTTTCATCTCTTTAAATTGGAACGGGTCAAATTCTTTTTGGGCATATTGAGGATTTAGAAAATCATTGATGGCGGACTCGGTTTTAATATTTCTCTGCCAGAGTAAACTCAAAATGCTCGGATGGAATTCCGGAAATTTTGTTATAAAAGACTTCTCTGGTTGCGGCAATAATCGATAAAGCATTCTTCGGCTACGATAAATCACAGATTAACTGGGCCATCATTTTTTCCTCATTCGGCGGAATGACTAATTGCGGCACTTGCGACACGCACTTGAGCGGCTGGCAGATTAATTCGCGCGTCAACGGCAAACCAGCGCCTATCTTGCCCGTAAAAATCAATCCATCAAGCGGATCATTTAGAATTGCGCTATAAGCGCCGATGTATTTTTGGATGCGATAAACAAACATTTCGATCGCTAATTTAGCCAGCCTTTCCCCGGCCTCGTAACCGTGAATAATTTCCAAATAATTATGATAAGCCGGCCCGGCTATGCCCATAAGTCCGGACTCAAAATTCAATATTTTTTTCCAATTTTTACTTTCCGCGCCGTCATTTGTCCGAAGGCTTTTTGGATTTTGTAAAATAACGCCTAAATCAATATCACCGCCGCGCGACCACATCATTAAGCCTTCCAATGGCGTGTAGCCCATGGACGTGTCGACGGCGACGCCCTGTTTAATCGCGGTAATCGAACAGCCACTGCCTAAATGAAGGCTGATTAAATTCGGACGCGACTTCCCCAATGTTTTTTTGGCAACTTCTAGCGCGTACTGATGGGATAAGCCGTGAAAACCGTATTTTTTAATTTTATATTCCTCATAAAAGCGCATCGGCAGAGGATAAATTTTCGCCCGTTCCGGCAAAGAGCTGTAAAAAGCGGTGTCAAAAACCGCGTATTGTGCTGACTCCGGAAAGAATCGCCCGGCTAATTCGATGCCTTTAATATTGTACGGATTATGCAATGGGGCAAGCTGGCTGTATCTTTTAATTTTTTCCAAAACAGCAGTCGATAGTTTTATGGGCCCAAAAAAATCTGGACCGCCGTGAACAACCCGATGGACAATTTTCAGATGATTGTCCGCTAAACCCTGTTTAGCTAATGTTTGCTTGAGTGTTTTAAAAACCTGGGCGTTCGGATGCCGTCCGGCCAGCTCCGAGGCGAAAATTTCTTTTATCGCCGCGTCAAATAATTTGTATTTTACGGATGTTGATCCAGAATTGATCGCTAAAATCATGGTAATTATTTAGAAGCATTAAGTGAGTTTTTAATGACAAACTCCGGCGAAGTAACGGTAATCTTTTGCGATTTCAGCCTTTCATCTTTATTCCATAATGTCAAATTAAATTGATATGTCCCCGGTTGCAACGCCTCTTCCACGGCCGAATCGCCGGCGCAGGAAATTAATCGAGACGGTAGAATCAAGTCTGTTTCCGAATTCTGATCGTAAAATCTAGGGATGGAATCTTTAAAGCAACTGAATCGGCAGTCAGCGTCTTGGCAAAAAAACGATCCAGTCGACAAATTTAACCAACCGCGATCAGAAAACAATGCGCGCCACGAAGGACTGCCAATCAAGAGCATCTCCAGCCCGACTAATTTGTAGTCATTTGATTTAATTAATTTGATTTTGATGTCTTCCTCCGATTGCCACGTTGTTTTATTCATTACTATTTTTGGCAACCCAGCGTCTGACTTATCTGGTAAAATCACTAAACTATTATTGACGGTTCGACGGAAAATTAAGTAAAAAGATACGCCAATTATAAGTAAAGCTAAAATAACTATAACTAAAATTTTTAATCGGTACCGCGTTATAAATTTCGCGCTCATAATTATTTAATAACTTCCCCAATTCCAAGCCCCCTGATACCGGCGGCATTTGCTTCGTCAACGTCCAGATGCAACTGCCAATCGAAATTTTCGCTAACGCGTACCACTATCTCGTGAAAGGTAACTCGCCGACTCAGTAATTTTTCTTCGGAACCGTCATCAATTACTTTTACCGAAACTATTTGCCGATCCGCGAGCTCGTACGCTTTAGCTTTGGCTAAACTGCAGTGAATGTGCCTTTTGGCGATAATGATGCCTGAGGTGAGCGGCAGTTCACCGTACGGGCCGATCAAAATAATTTTTTCCGACGGAGCTGTAGTTTCCCCGGATAGCGCGACCTGCGGCGATAGCCCGAGACTTAAAAAATCCGACCAGGAGAGTTCGACTTGGGTTTTATCGCGAGCCGGCCCTAACACGCGCAATTGATTGTGGTCGCACGACTTGCCGAAAGTAAAATCAAGATGCGGCGCCAAACCCCAGGATTCTTTAGACTGAATTTCGACAAGTTCGGCGCAAGCATACTGCCCTGGCTGAGACAATTTTTTTATCGGGGTAAGTTGATATCCCTCGCCAAACAAAATTCCCACGTCACGGGCCGATAGATGTATATGGCGAGCCGATGTTTCGATGGGTATAGTTATCATATGGGATGCTTAACTAAATAATTAAAAATATGATGGACCGCGGTTACACCCTCAGCGCAACCGGTGATTAACTGCTTAAAATGAGTATCAACAACGTCGCCGGCGGCATAAACGCCGGGTACGTTAGTCGCGGAATTGCGATCAATAATAATCTCGCCTTGTGAATTCAAAGCCACCCCTAACTGCGCTGCTAAAGCAGTGTTGGGAATTCGGCCGATCGCTAAAAAAATTCCGTCGACGGTAACTTTTTTTTGGCCTTCGTATGGACGGTCTAATTCAATTTTTTTAACATGGGAATCACCGATTATTTTAATGATATTCGCATTTAAAATTACCTCGATGTGCGCGGTGGCCTCCAAACGTTTGCGATTGACAAGCTCGGCCTTAATTTCCGAGGAACGGGCGATTAAAAAAACTTTTTTGGCGACTTGAGCCAGTTCTATTGCTTCGCGCACAGCCGCGTCACCAGCGCCAACAACGGCAACGATTTTCTGCTTATAGGCAAAAGCATCGCACAAGGCGCAATAATGCACGCCCCGATGCTCAAATTTTTCGATTTCCGGAAGCGGTAATTTGCGATGCAAAGCGCCGGTCGCCAGCAATATTGTTTGCGACACTATTTCGTCTTTGTTGGTTTGCAAAGCAAAAAAAGCCTTATTACCATCAGCCACTGTTTTGGCAGTTAAAACGGTACTTGATTTTTCGACTATCGGATATATGCGCGCCTGTTCTTGAATTTTAGTAAACAAATCATAACCAGATATCATTTTAAATCCGGGAAAATTTTCGATTGATTCCACAGTCACAATTAATCCGCCAGGCTCTGCCGCCACGATAATAACTTTTAACCCTAGACGGCCCGCATACATCGCGGCTGTATAGCCGGTTGCCCCTCCACCGACAATTGCTAGATCAAACATATTGGACATGTTTTGTGTATCCTAGGCTTAGGCTATCAAGATTTAATTTAATAAGCAAATTATGGTAAATAATTGAGCGGATCGGTCGGAATACCATTCATTCTGACTTCAAAATGCAGGTGCGGACCAGTCGTTAAACGTCCGGCACCGCAAGTGCCTGGCATCGCGCCGGAAAGACCTATTTGCTGACCTTGCAAAACTAAATCGCCCTCGTTGACGTTTATTCGGCTCAAATGGCCATATACAGTCGAAAGACCATCAGCGTGAATTAGCATCACATAAGCATAAGCGCCGCGGCAATTTGTATCACGTTTAGCTTTGGCAACGTAACCGGTCGCGGCCGCGCTAACTTCGGTCCCCTGCGCCGCCCTAATATCGACTGCCGGATGCTCAAAAATGTAGCGATAAGGATAATTTGGGTCATGAAAATATGCGGTAATTGTATTTTGCGGCACTGGCCAGATAAATTTTTGATTTTTGAGATTGGACAGCGCCTTAGCTTCTTCTTGCTCCGCCAACTTAGCGCGCAAACGCTTTTCCATATCAACGATTTCACTGTTGATCGCTTCCTGATCGCTACGTAAACCGGTGAGTTGATCCTTAAAACGACGCTCGCTTTCTTGGGTGTCATCAAGCAATTGTTTTTTTACCAACTGCCGTTGTTCTAACTTGTACTTTTGATCCTCTAGATCACTTTTCTGATTTTCTAAAACTTTTTGCTTTTCCTGCAAAGACAGGACATTACTATCCAGTTCCTCCTTATTTTGTTTTAAATCAGCCAACTTGTCGTGCAAACCGGCATGCAAATTTTCTACGTATTTTGCCGCGTTAAAAAATTCTGAGAGCGAATCGTTCATCAGTAAAATTTCCAAATAGCTCTTCTCGTCATTTTGGTAAACTAATCGCAGAATCTCGCTTATTTGCTGTTTTTTATAAGCAATATTTTTTTGCAAACCGGCTATTTTGCGCTCAGTCTCACTAATATCAAGCCTCGTCAGTTCGATTTCTTGCTGTTTGACCTTGATTTCGATTTTCATTTTCGCGATTTGCGTATTCAGTATGCTTAGCTGGCTTTTTAGGGTAAAAGCCTCGGAGCGTTCCTGAGCGATTTTTTGGCGATAAATTTCCGCTTGGCGTTTTAATTCTTCTATCTCCTGGCGGCGGGTGCCTAAATTTTGGTTCAGCGAATTAATTTCTTCGTTGACAGCATCCTCATCGCCTCCAGCTCCGGCTAAATCCGGAATGATTTGGGCGATTAAGTAACGAGAGAAAATTAAACAAAAAAACAGTAAGGCTAAAAAGCTACCGCACCACCAAAATATTTTGATTTTTGAGAATTTGGCAGTCACACTCGAATATTGTTGAGAACTAAACAACTCTATTATTATACCACATTTAAGCCAATTTTGCCAAAGCCAAATTTATCCGCCGGAGACTCTCCTCCTTTCCCAAAACTGCCGCGGTTTCTTGAGGGCCGGGTGAATTTTTTAAGCCCGTTAAAGCCACCCGCAATGGATGCAATAAAACGCCGATCTGGTATGACTCGTCGGCTATTACTGCATTGAGCTTGGCGGTAACGTTTTCGGCGGTAAATTCCGGCTCAGGCAGGGCGTCAAATATTTGGACTGACGTTTGCAAGGCTTTTTTGATTGAGTTGGCATCGCTTTTTTTGAATATCAGCATTTCCGACGCATAGTCCGGCAAGTTCGAAAGATAATTGGTTAATTCTTTAAATTCGGACAATTTTCTTAATCGTTCCTGGACTAATTGTACCAGCATCACTGCCCGCTCGCCGGTAAATTGCTTGAGCCAGGCGGCCTGATCCGCGTCAAACTGTTCGCTGTAAGAAACCAATTTTGTCCACAATTCATGGGGCGCCAGATTGCGCAAGTAAACGCCGTTTAACCAGTCTAACTTATTCTGATCAAATATCGCCGGGGATTTTTGCACGCGATTCAACTCAAATTGATCAATCACTTCCCGGCGGTTGAAAATTTCCTGGTCCCCGCCCGGGTGCCAGCCCAAAAGGCTCAAATAATTAAACATCACTTCCGGCAAATACCCCTGTCGCCGATAATCTAGCGCTGCTACTGCGCCGTGCCGCTTTGATAATTTACTTTTATCGTTGCCTAAAATCATCGGCAAGTGCGCAAAGCTTGGCGACGGCCAATTAAAGTATTGATACAAAATTAAATGCTTCGGCGTCGATGGCAGCCATTCTTCGGCCCGAATCACGTGCGTAACCCCCATTAAATGATCGTCGACTACATTAGCCAAATGATATGTCGGGTAGCCGTCAGATTTAAGTAAAACTTGATCGTCGATTAATTGGTTTTCGAAACTTACTTCTCCCCGAATTAAATCAACAAATTTTGTCTGCCCATCTCGCGGAATTTTAAGCCTGATAACACAATTATTGAAGTTTGACTTTTGATTTTTGAATTCACGGCAATGCCCATCGTACATTGGCGGCAATTTGGCGGAAATTTGAGATTCGCGAAGTTTACCAAGACGCTCCGAAGAACAGTCGCAGACATAAGCATAGCCGTCCGCCACCAATTGGTGCGCGTACTCTCGGTAAATTTCCAGCCGATCACTTTGAAATACAATTTTAGGATAGTTAGTTCGGTAAGTGATTGCTGAATTTGCGCTTGCCGGGTCGTCAAAATCCAATTCCAGCCACTCCAAGCTGTCCAAAATTGCCTCAATTGAACCTGGCTTTTCCCGCTCTTTGTCCGTATCTTCTATACGCAAATAAAACTTGCCTGCTTTCGAACGGGCAAAAAGCCAAGCAAAAATAGCTGTGCGAATATTGCCAATGTGCGGTTCGCCGGTCGGCGAAGGCGCGTAGCGGGTAATGACCATGTGTTTGACTTAATTAATTTCAATATACCATGCTGAATTGATTTTTGACAATCGATTATTATATAGATTCCTGCCTTCCCTCCTTCGCACAAGGCTTCGGCAGGGCGCGGCGCAGGAATGGCAGTTGGACAGTCGAGCAACAACTAGTGCTTGATCTCTCGCCGCGGGTGCTCATGACCGCTTTTTTTGCGCGAGGCGAGATATTTAAGGTGATCTCGTTTTTTGTTTTCAAACTTTTCCGCGGACATCTTTAAATGTTTAATCATCATCGCGGCGTATTGTCCGCCCAAAAAATGCGGTAAAATTACGTAACTGGCGCCAGCGGAGTATAATTTCAGCGCCTCGGCAATATTATGGGAAACCACTATTAGTATGGCGGCGGAATTAGCCGCTTTTATTTTTTTGAGCAAAAACAAATCTATTTGCACGTCTGCTATTGTGGAAATTATCATTGTCGTTTTTTCCAAATCTAATTGCTCGAGCAGTTCGTTATCTTCGGCGTCACCATAAATGCAATTTACGTTATCATTCCGTAATTTTTCGATTATATCTGGATTAAAATCAATGACTAAATACTTTTTTTTGAGTTGTCGCAGGGTATTTATAATATCAAAACCAATTCGGTCACAGCCAAATAAAATGACATCACACTTTTTAGCATCAAGTAATTCCGGCTTAACCTTCGTCCTTTCAAACCAGCCCAAAATTGACGCCAGACGCGGATACAGACTTTCGGCGTGTAAAATTAAATAGCTGGAAACTCCCATCGTAATTAGTCCGATAAAAGTGACCAGTGACAATAATTCCTTCGGAACCCGCCCGGTTTGCGTTGCGGCCATCATCAAAATTAACGAAAATTCGCTGATTTGAGCAATGGTTAAGCCAGCTAAAAAACTGGTTTTCCGATGATAACCAAGGGCGCCCAGCAAAACGATAACGATTAACGGATCAATAATTAATACAAAAAGTGACAGAAAAATTCCCGGAACAATCAGCTGATTTAAATTAGCCACCGCCATTTGCGAACCGAGCATGATAAAGAACAAAATGATGAAAAAATCACGCAAAGGCTTCATCTTGGCGCTGATTTCCAGCTGATACGGAGACATTGATAAAGCAACGCCTGCCGTCAAAGCGCCGATTTCCAAAGAAAATCCTAATAAATAAAATAGCGACGCTAAACCCAGTCCCCAGGCAATCGAAAACAGAAATAGCATCTCCTGCGAATGAGCAAAAAAAGAAGTCAGCCGCGGCAGTAAATACAAGCTGATTATGACAAGAACAACGGCGATGATAACCGCTTTTAATAATCCGACAATCACCAGTTCATTCCACGAACCGCCGCTCTTAAAGGCGCTGAAAAAAATCAGCAAAATCGCCGCGATAACGTCTTGGATAATTAAAATGCCAATCGAAATCTTGGCGTATAATTTCTGCAAATCCTGCTTATCCGACAATATCTTCATCACAATAATCGTACTGCTGAAGGTTAAGGCGAGACTGACGCATAGCGAGGGCAGTATAGACCAGCCAAATAAAAAATGAATGATTATAAAACCGGCGGCCGTCGTCAAAAATATTTGCCCTAAGCCGGTAATTAAGGCGGTTTTACCGATTTCGCGAATCACGCGCGGGCTTAAATTAAGGCCCACAATAAAAAGCAACATCGCGATGCCCAATTGGGAAAATAACTGCAAAGTTTCTTGCGATTTAAGTAAATTAAAAACATAAGGGCCGACCAATAGTCCGGTAATCAAATAACCCATGAGTGCTGGTTGGCGAAGCAAACGCATCAAGGCCGAAATTGTGGCCGCAATGGCAATAATAATGCTTAATTCGAGAAAGGTGGACATGCAATAAAATTCTTGCCCCGTGCCACACGCGAGTGTCGGTTCGGGGTTATCAAAAAAGCCTTAGTCAAAATGCTCCTTAAGGTCAATTGGATGATGAACAACTAACTACGCCGGCAAAGCTTGAGACTAATCCCGCACTACCCTTAATAAGCTAGTTGTAACTCTGGTGAGTTTCATCGCTGGTTGTCCGCAACTAACCGGCCAGAAGGCTGATCAATATTTTGGATTTCCCTAAGAGCACAATTGTCGAGCAATTTGAGACTAAGGCTGATACTATTATAGCATGATTTACCGAGTGGCGCCAAATTTCTCTCTATCCCTTCAACCCATACTCCAATCCCTCGGCCAACGCTTGCAAACTGGCATGGATAATGTTTGAGTCAACCGCTACTGTCGCCCAAGTTAAGCGGCCACTGCGAAATTCTATCCAAACGCGCGCGACTGCCGCACTGCCTGATGGCCCGTCTAATACTTTGATTTTGTAATCGCTTAAATTTATTTCGTTGCTGGCCGGATAAATTTTGGATAAATTAACATGGAAAGCTTTAGATAAGGCATCAATCGGCCCATTGCCGACGGCGCGGGCAAAATATTCCTTGCCAGCCGCGTCAGTGATGACAATTCTGGCCGTTACTTGGCTTAAATTATTTTTATCAGCTTGAGCAATTAACGACCCAACTCCTTCCACGCTCACGTCGTAATATTTGATCTGAAAATGCGGTTTATATTTACCTAAAATTTTCGTGACCAGCAGTTCGAAAGACGCTTCAGCCGCTTCGTATTGATACCCTTGGGACTCCTTTAATTTAAGCGCTTGATATATTTGCATCACTTCCGGGGAATTTTTATGCACTTTTAGTTTCGGCAGAAGATTATTGATTTTAGCGACGACTGTGGCGCGGCCGGATAATTCGGAAACAATTATTTGGCGTTCATTGCCAACTGCGGCTGGATCGATGTGCTCAAATCCGGCGCCGCCAGTTTTTGCCACGCCATCAATATGCATCCCGCCTTTGTGGGCAAACGCGTTCAAACCGACGAATGGCCGACTGCGCGATGCCGGCAGATTAAGTATGTCATTCACCAAGCGCGAAGTGTAGGTAAGCAGTTTTAATTGATCAATCGTAACTACCGGCTGTTTCATTTTCAGAACAAGGTTGGCGATTAATTGTAGAATATCGGCATTGCCGGTGCGCTCGCCCAAACCATTGATCGTTCCCTGCACTTGCGTCGCTCCAGCCTGAACGGCCATTAAACTATTGGCCACCGAAACGCCGCTGTCGTTATGGCAGTGAATTCCGATCGGCACTTTCAATTTTCGTTTGAGCGATTTAACAATCGTACTAATTTGCCAGGGCAAAAGAGCGCCGTTAGTATCGCATAAAATTATCGCCTGCGCCCCGGCGGCTTCCGCTGAAAGTAAAGTTTTGAGCGCGTAGCCAGGATTGGCTAGATAGCCATCAAAAAAATGCTCAGCATCGTAAAAAACCTTTTTCTTGGCTTTGATTAAATAACGGATCGTTTGATCAATCAACTGCAAATTTTCCGCCAAACTGACGCGCAGAATTTCTTTAACCTGAAACTCGGATGATTTTCCAAAAATGGTGACGTATTTGGTTCCGGCATCAAGCAAAGCCGCCAGTCCGGTATCATCTGCGGCTTTTGATCCGGCGCGAATCGTAGAGCCAAAAGCGGTTATCTGGCTATGATTAAGTTTGATTTTTACGGCCTCGCGAAAAATTTCCTGATCTTTGGGGTTTGATCCCGGATAACCGGCCTCGATAAAATGGACGCCTAAATTATCCAGCGCCTTGATAATTTTGATTTTATCAGACGTTGAGAAATTCACTCCCTCCCCTTGGGCGCCGTCGCGCAAAGTTGTGTCGTAAAGTGTGATTAGCATGCGTATATGTTTTGTCATCCCGAGAGTAGTCGAGGGATCCCTTATCTACGCCGAAAGAGATTCCTCGACTCCCCCTCGACTCGGCTCGGGGTCGCTCGGAATGACAGATTTTAGGGTTTTTCTATACTCTCAATTTACAATATACTGTTATCCTTTTATCACCGCGAGTGGTTTTAATTTAGCGACTTTGGAAGCTAAGCCTGCTTGGTGGATCACCTCAACCACCTGATCAACGTCTGTATAAGCTTGCGGCGCTTCTTCGGCTAGGCCTTTAATTGAATCGGTTTTGACGGTGATGCCCTTCGCTTCCAAATCAGCCAGCAATTTTTGCCCGCTGATAGATTCAATCGCGGCTCGGCGCGACATCCGCCGGCCAGCGCCGTGGCAAACTGTGCCGAATGTTTGTCGCATTGATTGCGCATTGCCGCAAAGTATGTATGAGGCAGTTCCCATACTACCCGGGATAATCACCGGTTGCCCAATTGAGCGATACTGCTCTGGAATATCTGGATGCCCGGCCGGAAACGCGCGTGTTGCGCCTTTGCGGTGGACGAGCACTGATTGCTTTTGTCCGTTTATTTCGTGCTCTTCTATTTTAGCAATATTATGGGCAACATCATAGAGGATTTTAAGCTCGCCGCCAGATTCGCCTAAAATACGACGCCAAGCCTGGCGGGTTAAGTGCGTAATCATCTGCCGGTTAGCCCAGGCAAAGTTTGCTGCCGCGGCCATCGCTTTTAAATAATTTTGCCCTTCAGGTGATTCTATCGGCGCGCAAACCAATTCTCGATCCGGAATATTGATGCCGTATTTTGGCATCACTTTCATCATAATTTTGATGTAATCAGTCGCGACCTGATGGCCCAAACCCCTCGACCCGGTATGGATTAAAACTGTTATTTGATTTTTAAAAATCCCATAAGCTTTGGCTGTTGATTCGTCATAAATCTCGGCTATTTGATCGATCTCGATAAAATGATTGCCAGCACCCAAGGTGCCGATTTGATCAAGCCCGCGCTTTTTTGCGATTTCTGATGCTACCCTCGGGTCAGCAGAAATTAAACAACCGCGCGATTCAATATATTCTTGATCCTGTTGTTCACCATAGCCCTGTTGAACAAGCGCTGTGACGCCAAGGCGCAATACATTATCCAAACCAGCTTTATCTAGTTTGAACTCGCCGGCTTCACCAACGCCAGCGGGAATCGTTTGATACAGGTCATCGGCTAACCGTTTGATCTGGGTAAAAATTGTTTTTGCCTCGAGTTGTGATTTTAAAAGCCGCACCCCGCAATTAATGTCATAACCGATGCCGCCCGGGGAAACCACGCCACCGGGATATATGATGGCCGCCACGCCGCCAATTGGAAAGCCGTAGCCTTCGTGGGCATCAGGCATAGCCAAAGCTTGCCCGACGATTCCTGGCAAAGTTGTCATATTTAAAAGCTGTTCTAGCGTACGATCTTGTTCGATATCTTTAAGCAAGGCTTCGGTCGCAAAAATACGCGCTGGTACGCGCATCGCCTTGCGGTAGGTTACCGGAATTTCGTAAAGATAGTCAGAAAGTTTGTTGATTTTGCTATGATCGATAATCATATAATTTGTTTTAAGATTATCACAAACCCAGGGGTCAAACAAGAAAGAGTGCGTATTTGACAAAAAACCAGTTTTGTTTTATATTAAGCAGTTCAAAATTATTTTGAACGTTATGTTTTAAGATTGTCAATTTGTAGTTTAAAAAAATACTTATTTGAAAAAAGGAGAAGAATGATGACTGAACAATCTGGACAAGAGCAACCAATCCGCCATATCATTGTGGCAAAAGTTGAAAACAAGTTTGGTGTTCTCGCAAGAGTAACCGGCCTATTTAGCGGACGCGGCTATAACATAGACAGTTTGGCTGTTGGCGAAACAGAAGATCCCACTATTTCCAAAATGTGTATTGTCGTATCCGGAAATGAAATGATAATTGAACAGATTATCAAACAGCTCAACAAGCTGATTGATACCATAGAAGTCCATGACCTTACCGACGAGCGGCATGTAGAAAGAGGCCTGGCATTGATCAGGCAAACCACAACGAAAACTTTTTCCCAAATTTGTCATTTTGTTGACATTTTTAAAGCCGAGATTGTGGATGTTGGACACGAAGAAGTCATCATTTCGATTCAGGGATCAGAACAAAAAATCGATGACTTTATTGATTTATTAAGACCCCATGGCTTGTTAGAAGTTATGCGCTCTGGTACTTTAGCCATGAAGCGTTCAATAAAAGCAGCGGAAAAGCCACATGATCTCGTTTAAAAAGTATTTACACGCCCCCTCTTCACTAAACTTTTTCTCTCTGTGAATAGGGGTGCTACTTTTTTTAGGAACAACGTGAGAATACGCAAAAACTTTAATTTGTCATTCCGAGCTTGTCGAGGGATCCCTGCCTGCCGGCAGGCTGGCCTTGTTTAAACATAAGAGATTCCTCGACAAGCTCGGAATGACAATACTAAATCTTCACTATCTCCTTATCTCTAAACCAATCTCCAACATCAATCCCCAACTTTTCGTAGGCGATTCTGGGAACGCCGATGTCAGCTACGTACAAATCGCCGATCCACGGATGCGCCTCTGGCTTTATCAAACCGACTTTAGGCAAAGCTAAAGTGATTGTCGAGTTGGCTTTGATAGTCGGATTTCCGGCAATGCCAGTATCCGCGTTTAAGCCAGACGGCAAATCAACTGCCAAAATTTTAGTCTGAGTTTGATTGGCCAAATTGATTAAGGTTATAGCCGGCTCGCGCGGATCGCCAACCGAACCAAACCCCAGCAAAGCGTCGATAATTAAATCAGCTGTTCCCAGCTGTTTTTTTATTAGCTCAAAATTATCCTCGCCAAATGTTTTGATGTTAACCTGCATCTTCGTAAGAATCCCTGCCTGTCGTTTAGGTTCGCTTTTTAAAGCCGCTAAATCAGTCGTCAAAATCACCAAAATATTCGCGCCTAAATTGTGCAGATACCGTGCAGACACCATGCCATCGCCACCGTTATTGCCCGTGCCGCATAAAATGATAATTTTTTTATTGTTGATGCTTTTGCCCAAAATCTGCCGCGCTAGCTCAGCCGCGTGCCGACCGGCGTTCTCCATCAAAACCATAACTGGCAGGCCAAGATGGGAGACCAGTATTTGATCAAGGTCTTGAGTTTGGGAGATTGTTAGGGAAGGGTGGGAAGACATAATACTCAAGAAACAATAACCAAGTGTCCAAACAATCACCAAATTTAAATAACCAATAACCAAATTATTTGGTTATTCAGTCATTGATTATTGGAATTTGTTTGCCTGCCCGCTTCGCGTTGCGAAGCAAGGCGGGCGGGGATACTTGTATCTTGGTAATTGGTTATTCATATACCTCATTTCACTAAAACTTTTCCTTCAACCAACTCAAACCTCAATCCTTTAAGTATCACATCTTTTTCGATCCCTTCGGCCAAGCGTGGCTGGGAGTAATCATCAATTGTCACCGGAATAAATTCCAAACTGGTTACGCCTTGCGAGTCTAAAAAAATTTTGGCGATCAAGCCTTCTCGCGTTTCCTGCGACCACATTTGGTCAAAAACAAAATTTCCCAGGCTATAAATGATCCAGCCATTTTTATAATGTTCAAGCGTCTCGACGACGTGTGGGTGATGGCCGATTACCAAACTGGCGCCAGCATCAATCGCCGCGCGGGCAAAATTAATTTGCGATTGACTTGGAAGCGCCTGATACTCTACGCCAGCGTGCATCGAAACGATCACCAGATCAGCCTGAGCTTTCGCCTTAGTAACATCCTCCTTCATCAACGGAATATCTAAAATCGCCACTCCGGCGCGAGCGTCACCAGCTTGATAGTTGACTGGGATAACATCGTCAGCAGTATAAGCTAAAAAAGCTATTTTAAGGCCATTGACTTCCTTAATTACCGGCGTATGCGCGGTGATTTTATCAGTACCTGCGCCGACGTAGTCAATGCCAGCGGCAGTCAAATATTTGAATGTGTCTTTTAAACCGGTCTCGCCAAAATTCGGACTGTGGTTGTTGGCCAAGGAAACGACATCGATTCCGGCATACTGCAACCCAGCGGTCGCGGTTGGGTCTGAACGGAAATACATTTCCCCGGTCATGATAGCACGACCAAGGGTGATGGCTGTTTCCAAATTACCGAAGGTTAAATCAGCGTTCGCCAAAATATCAGCGGTTTTTAAGAAAGGATAATTATAATCTTGATTTGATTTGATTTTTTGCGCTACGTTGCGCGAGAGCATAATGTCGCCGACCGCGATCAAACTGACGGTGGGTGTTACCGCTTTTGGCGACTGCGGTAAAGAACCGGTGCCAGGATAAAAGGGCGCGTCAACCGGCAGGCTTTCTGGCAAAGCGGCTGTTGGTTGATTACTCGCCGGCGTTGTTTTGAGTACGATCTGCTGATTATACCAATACCAAAATCCCGCGGTTGCGCCGGCTAAAATCAAAAAAAGAAAAAGTAAAAACAAAATAAACTTTTTTGTGGACATGATGTTTGTAGGGGCAATTCATGAATTGCCCCTACGTAATCCGTAATCGCCTAGCAGTAATTTTAGTTTATATGACGCTGAAAGTCAAAAAAACACGACTAGCTAAATAAATATTAGTAGTCGTGTCGAAGTATGAGTAACAAAATGCTTATTTATTTAACACTAGACTAGCTGATTAAATATTAAATATGCGGTTTGAACGAAATTAGGATGCCATAAACATTGACTAAATTGGAAGGCAAAAGGCTGTAAAAATTTTTAAGCAGTAGGTCTACTGTCTAAAAACGCTTTAATCTGTCGCGCATCTTTTTGCCAACCATTTTCATGGCAGACCAAATGACCGCGTGGTACGTTCAGAAATGAAGCCTTAAACCTACGCGCAATTTTGTCTTGGATCTGAATCGGTGTAATGTTATCAAACCTGCCGCCAACCACTAACATCTGGCACTGAACGAGCTGTTCAGAAATATATGTGGCGTGCGTGCGGTCAAATTGGGGGAAACCCAACTGTGCAATCGCTTTGCCTGACTCCCAGACAAAATTGTCAAAAAACAAATACTGTTCTGTAGGCGATAAGCGCGAAAGCGCTGCATATAGTGCTTCCTCCCAATTCGGCGGACAAATAGCCTTGTTCCAGAAAAATGGAGTCGTTAACGTACTCTTAAAACTCCTGAGAGAAGAGTATGTTACGGCATTTATGCCAGCTGGCGCGGCTGAAGAAATAAGCACCACAGCTTTGACACTCCCTAATTGTGCCAATTTAAGTGTAATTACGCCACCCATCGAAAAACCGATGGCAAATGTGCTTTCCGAAAAATTAAGCTCTGGCGTATTCGCGATTATATTCGCTAAGTAATCATTAAGACCAAATCCAGCCAGCGCCTTCAGATTAGGATTTGCCGAGTTTCCACGCTTGATGTTATGAAACGGCAGGGTAATTGGGATACAATTATAGTCAGGCGAGAAAAATTCTACATAATTTTTAAAGAAATTTTCCGCTGAAAACGTACCCGGAATCATTACCAAATTTGGTTTACCCATTAAGCTTTCCTCCTTTATTCAATTGTACTCACACATAAATTATCGCTATTACAATATCATTTTTTATTATTTATGTCAAATAATATGCGGCAGTTACATATCCGCTACCTCCTCATCCGGCGATCTTTTGAATTTCCCGCCACGGAGAACCGAACCGCAAAACCACAAAAAACTAATGCTCATCAGTGCAATCAATCCATAACCGCTAAATTTGAAAATTTGGCGTGCCAATGGATGAGCTGGTTTTAAAATCTGAAAATCTTCCACGTAAATAATTTCGTAGGCGCCGGCGCTGGTAACATTAGGCGACAGACTGGTTAAAAGGCCATAGCTCGCTTGGCTATCCTTACCTAGATCGCCTAAATTTTCCGCATGCATGTTAACCAATTTGCCGCGAATCTGCACCTGGTCGCCGACGTGCACTTGCTTAATGCGCGCCAACAACTGCTCGTCTTTAACCAGCAAATGATTATTGGAAAATTCGTTGTAGTTAAATTTTACGCCAGGGCTGTCGGTATAAAAACAGAAATGCATATCCTGAGAAAACCGGAGCGATTTATTTTGATATAGTTTATTTTTAAGATTACCTCCCCAAATTAAACATAAATCAAAAGGAAAAATACTGTCTACTTTTTGAATCCCAAAACGAGTGTAGTCAAGACGGCTGACAACTAACGCAGAAATATCATACTCAGCCTTGATCTGAAGTTCGTAAGAATAATCCTTGCTCTCAAAAATCATCGGGATAGACGTTAAATGCTTGCGCTGTAACGGCTGTTCTACAACCGCCGGATCAAAATTTTTAATGCTTCGATAATCGCGAGCAATAAAAAAGGCTACTCCAAAAGTAGCCAGCAACAGGACAAAAATAAGCTTATTGAGTTGGGAAAGAATTTTGATCACATTTTCGCGTACTTATATATCATCCTCGGCGTTGCTTTCCATTTCCTCCAGCAAATCGTAATAATTGCCGATTTCGTTTAAATGGGCCCAGGCGATTTTCCCGGTCATTACCGGATCATCATTCGTTACATTGGTTTTGGAATCGCGTTTGCCGTGTTCCAGCTCCACGTTCATTCCGCGGCGAAACTGATCGATGTCGAATTCCATCTCGTCAAAATCAAGCCCTAATTTATCAGCCACTGCTTGGGCGTCGCCTTCGGTAAATTCGGTAAACAAAATTTTGTGTTTAGCCGGTTTAATTTTATTTTTGGGCATAGCAAAAAATTCACCATTCGCCAAAAGACGGATACTGGTTTGACCCGGCTAATCGCGAATAATTTTTAAGCTAAAAATAAGTTATCAAGTTAAAATTATAACTATTATAGCAAGTCCGCTTAAGATGAGCAAACAGTTTTCAAGACGCACTCCCAGCCAACTGTCCGCAAGCGGCCTGGATATCTCCGCCAAAACTACGGCGCCGCGTGGCATCAATTCCGCGGGCGAGCAAGATTTTTTCGAAAGCTAAAATGTTATTTGAGTCACTGCCTGCCAAGTCGCCGCCATCAATTGGATTGCAGGGAATCAAATTAATTTTTCGCACAGCTGTAGTCATCATATAATCAGCCAGAACGCGCGCCTCGCGTAAACTGTCATTTACGCCGGCGATTAAAGTATACTCAAAAGTCAAATATAAACGGCGATTGCCTAAATTGACCGCGTAACGGTGCGACCAATCAGCCAACTTGGTTAAAAAATCAGGCGTTGAGCTGGGGACAATTTTTTGGCGTTCCACCGAATCTGCGCTATGCAAAGAAATTGCCAAGCGAACCGGCGGCCAGGTTGCATCAATTAATATTTCTTCGAGTTTAGTCAAAAGGCCGACCGTCGAGACAATAATATGGGTGGGGCCTAAATCAGTATTTTCGAGCCACGTCAAAATGGCGGCCTTAATGTTTTCGTAATTCGCCAACGGCTCGCCCATCCCCATAAAAACGACATTGCTGATCCGCTCTGTGTTCCCTAATTTTTTCACCAAGTGCTGCTGCCAAAATCGGTACTGATCCGCGATTTCATCAACCGTCAAATTGCGCTTAAAATCCATGGCGCCGGTCGCACAAAAGCGGCAACCCATGGCACAGCCGATCTGCGAAGAAACGCAAATTGTCCAAGCGCCGCGGGCATTCGGCAAAAGTACAGTTTCAAAATACATGCCGTCGAGCGTCTGCAATAATGCTTTGGTCGTGTCATCAATATCGCTTGTTATGAGTTTTGCCAATTGGTGGGAAATCCACGGCACTTTGTCTTGCAATGTTTGGCGCTCCAGTTTTGGCAAAGTTGTGATGCCCGCCCAGCCATCAATCTTTGCATCAAAAAAAGCCCGCTCGCGTTGTTTGCGGCGATACGCCGGCTCACTCGGAAATAATTGTTCGATTAATTCCTGACGCATCGAACTAACTTTATCCATCTTTTAAAAAATTACAACACCACGCTATTATCCTCGTCAATCTCAAATTCGCGCGAGGGCAGGATATAAACGTCGGCGCCGTACAAATCGTTGCCGACCCATTCGCCTTCGCCGTGAGTTATTAAATCAAACGGCTGGCAGGCGCGGCAAGTACCGCTCGGGCAGTCAAATTTTTTTAACTGGCGCGCTAATTTAATTTTGCGGGCAATTGATGAAATTTCGCGCTCGACTGCGGCCATATCCGGTAACGGTTGTTCCTGCGGCTCGCGATCGCTTTCTAAAAACCAATAACTGATGCGCGATACCGGCCGTTTTTGGCAATGGCTGGCGAGCAGATAGTAGATCGGCAATTGCCAAGAATGTTCCTGATTTCGTTTTTGGCCAGTCTTAAAATCAATAATGTGAACGCTGTTCGTTTGCGGCAAAAATTCCAGCCAATCCAATTTACCGCATAAAATGATGTTATCTTCCTCGGATAACCAATATTTTGCCAAGTCTTTTTCCGATTTGATTTTAACGGACAATTCGGCGATTGGCCCAGGTTGCTGATACACCCGCTCCAGCATCTGTTCGGCCCTTTTTTTAAAATAATGTTCGCTTTCACTGTCCAAAAATCCGCCCCGCAGTCCGCTCACTTTTTTCCAGGCTTCGTTTAAGCGCTGATATAGCGGTTGCTGAAAACGTTCAGACGTTTTTAAATGCGAAAGTACCTCCAAAACCTCATGCACACTTTGCCCTAAAGCCAGATTCGGTGACATCAGCGTAATTTTTCGGCCGCTACCCGGATCTTTGTAAACATTCTTATAGTAATATGCCCGCGGACATTTAAGATAATCAGAAATTGACGAATGCGAAACCCACAAAGCGGTAAATTTATCTTTGGCCATATTTATCCTGACTAATCAAAAATTTTGGTATCATTAATTAAAACCTCGACTCCCTCGACGTTCGGAAACTGTTTGGCCGTCTCGGTAATCTGCGCCCTGATCCCGGGCAAAGTGCAATCACTTTTGGCCAATATTTCTGGTGGAACTCTTAATTTAACCGTTACTTGATCCAATGAGCTTCCAACCTCGTTAAACGTCATCGCCGCTGTTAAATAACTAACATAGCCCGCTTCTTTTTCTTCGCTGGTTGGCCCCATAATAAGTGAATCCAACGTCGTATATAATTCCGAACCAACGGAAATTTCTCGCTCGACCGAAAAGACCGTTGAACAGTCTGCATTCGCTTTAGTAGTATTGGCAAAATAAAGCAACACTTTAAGCTTATCAACCGGCGTAAATTTAATCGGAATTTCCACAATTTCTTTAGCTAAAGGGTTTTGCGAGCCGCCTGGAACGGCAAATATTTTGCCGCTTGTTGCCGGTGTTGGCAAAAATCGCAACTCTGCAGTAAAAGTAATAAAGTCGCCATTTACTTGACTCACTTGGGCTAAAGCTGTACCACTCGCCACTAAATTGCTATCTCGGTCCACCACAAAAACTCCGAATGAACTATTCTCGAACCAAGCATCGCGCGCTTGCCCGCTGATTTTGAGCGGACTTTTAATTGACGCATTTGGCGCCGGCTCAGTAATATTAATCAACTCCGGTTTTAGAACCGTGCTCGCGAAATCTATTTTTTTCGCGTCCTTAACTACCGCGCCGCAAGCGTCTTTCTCGACTGAACACTCTTTTGCGACAGCGGTTTCTTTGTCAGTTGAATTATTCGTTTTCGGTTGCACTGCACAAAGAGTGTTCGGTTTGTCGATCCTGGGCCAACCATGTTTAATCCACTGGCCATTCTTACACACCCAGCTACTTTCTGCCAAACGAATGAAAAAAAACGCCACGCCCAATAAAACAACGCCTAACAAAACCATTGCGCCACTGGCACTTAAAATATTCTTTAACCTTGGCTTAAGCACCATAATTATTGATTGATGATTTCGGATGTTGCTGTCGGCGGCACGATACGATCGTCACTCGCGGAATTAACGCTAGTTACCTGCCAATTTTCGATAGTCACCAAAAACGGCTTAAAATCAATCGTGTTAAAAATGATCTCGTAACAACCAGCACACTTCTGCGGGCCGGCTTGATCCACGGTTAAGCCGAGCTGGGCGCCGACTTTGTCCACCGCTATTTTTATCGCTCGCTTAGTTTGATAATCATTGATCTCCCAGTTGCGCGTACAGGCGCCGACTGCCGGATCATAACTATAACCCGCCGCCCCTAAACAACCAAACTCGTCACGATCGCCTCCAATAACTGGTTCGCTTGGCGTGTCAGTTTCGTCAACCGCAACCGGCTCCTCGGCAACAGGCGCCGTGTCATCAGTATTAGTCTCAGTTCCGGTCGCCGCAGGCGGAGTGGGTTGAACCGGAGTGGCGCTACAGCCGGTGAGTGAAATCAATAGGCTAAGGCTGAAAATAAGTGAAAAAATTATTTTAGGCATAGATGATTTGACGAATTAACTATTTAACATTATTCATTTTTGGCTCATTTATTTTGCGTGTTAAGAGAATCTTACTCTAGCCAATCGCGCTTGTCAAAAACATTACTTTTTTAACGGCGAAAACGTCTGCAATATTTTGTCGAGCATCGCAGCTACTTCGTCGTATTCAAATTCCCGAATGCCGAGATTTCTTTCATAAATTCCAATATTCCCGGAAAAAATTTCCAGATCAATCGCTAAGCACTGTTTTTTATAAACCGCCCGATAGCTGATTGAGTGTGTAACATTATTTGGATCAGACTCATTCTGACCATAAAAAGTAAAAAATTTAAGGCGATTAACTGTTCTTTCGGCGCCGCCAAAAACATTCGGATTTATCGGCAACTTTCGGCAATTTGCTAGCGCCTCTTTTGCACCGCTCGCGCCGACCGTCAGCTCAGCTCGTTTAAAATTCGTAAACTGCGCGAAGGATGTCGGAACGGTAATTTTTACCAATTTTCTGCCGGCGACTTTAACGCTCTTGTACAGCCACCAGTCAAAGCTAGGCGTCGCCACCCCTACTTTGACATCAAAATTATCCGGGTATTGCAGAGTAAAACCATACTCTTGATTCGGATAAGTTTGCCAATTTTTACTGACGCCAACGTCCGGGCCAGGCACGTAAATATTTGCGCTGTAAAGTAAATCAGGCGCCGCGCAGGCAGGCGTCAACGACCGGCAGACAGGTTCACCGATTCCGTAAAGCATGGCTTGGCCCGGATTGATCGTCTGCCACTGGCCTTGGTCGTCTTTTTCAAGCGCCGCGTTAGCGTTAACCGGCGCCACAATATTCAGATCGCTCGAAGTGATGCGCCAAATATAATCTGTACCAAACTTAATAAGAAATTTTTGACCTTTGTTGACGACAACTGTTTTTGCACTATCGTTGATAGAAACTATTGCACCTTCGCCCTGAGGCAAAATTGTTTTTCCCCGCGAAGTAATTTTTCCAACAGCTAATTGTGATGGCAATGCGGAGCTGATGCACGCTGGCGTTTCTGTAAGCGACCGCTTTAAAGGCGTTAAAACCGGTATTTCCAGCGTCTCATCGCCGGTTGGAAATTTTAAAACAATTGATATCGGTTGATTAATTACATTTCCACACCAGTTAGACCAAACGAGATTGATCACTGCCGGATAAAATTCCCGGACTGTGATTTCCTGCGCTCCGCCCTGGCTTAAATTTTCTTGCGTGATAGCCAATATCTTATCGCCGCTCTTTAAACTGATTTCCGGGTACCCCATCAAAGAACAAGTACCGGTAGTTATTTTTGACAGTTCTATGTTTCCTGAAAAAAAATTCGCGCCCGTCTGCATCAGAGCAACTGACCAAATATCTGCCGGCTGGCAAGGAGGGCCTGGTTTTGACAGCAAGCCGTTTTCCGTCCCAACAGGATTTGAGGTGCCCAATTTAGCATATACAAAAAAAATGAGCGCACCGAAAATTAAACCCAGAATAATCAAAACAAAGATTAATTTAGAGGTCTTCATATTTTTTTTAAGTAAATTTCGTCAATCGCGCCAATTAAAGTTTCGATCTTGCTGTCGCCGTCAGCTACGGTAGCGGCAATTTCTTTTTGCAGATCAGTTCGTCGTTGCGAAAAAACTTCAATTTTATTTAAAACCACTGACTTTTCCGGCAGGACCTGTTTCCAAAAACCGTTTGGATCAGAATCGATGCTGGTAAGTGTCCCTGGTTCATCTTTTTCCTGCGTTTCTTTAAAATGGATCAGCTGGCATTTAATGTCTGTGAGTTTGGCAATCATCACCGCGCGCTCGGTTTGGAGTTCTTGCCTCAAATTATCCGCCTCAATCGACTTTTCAAACTGCTCTAATTGGGTGATCTGCGCGCCTTTCTCGGCAACGCGCCCGGCCAACGCGCCACTAGTCACTTCGCTTTCCATGCGCGAAAAATCGCTGTTTTGATCTAGAAGTGCACGCAAAACCAAAAATTGAGTCCGCACTTGATCATAAATTTCCTGCCAGCTGGTTAATCTTTGTTCCAGCCACGAATAAGCCGGTTCGGCTTCGGGTGTAGTGCAATCCTGAGAAAAAGGTTGTGTTTCGCTAAAAACCATATCAATATGAGTAATACTAAATTATCATATATCATTTGACATTACAAGTTATCCAATCTAAAATTATCAGGATATACGCGTTTAGTGTCATTCCCGCGCCTGCCCGCCTTTGGAGGGAAAGCGGGAATCCAGTTTCGTTACAATCTTTATCTGGATCCCCGCCTCCGCGGGGATGACAGACCTAGTTAATCTGGCATGAAAAAATTTTTATTGATTCTTGCGATACTTGCGGCAATCATTTTTGTGATTTTCGCGCTCACAGGCCGACAAGGCCAACCAACAAGCGACTCCGGGAAAATTACGATTATCACCACGCTTTTTCCGCTTTTTGATATGGCGCGCGACATTGGCGGCTCTGACGTCCAAGTAACTTTGATGTTGCCGCCGGGTGTAGAAGCGCACGCCTTCGAACCCACGCCAAGTGATATTGTAAAAATTAACACCGCTGATATTTTTGTTTATACCGGTAAATTTATGGAGCCATGGGTCGAGGATATTTTGAAGGGCGTAACAAATAAAAATTTGATTATTGTTGACTCAAGTGCCGGCATTAGTATCAACGAACAGACAGGCGACCAGATTGATCCACATATTTGGCTTGATTTTGATAATGCTAAAATGATGGCCGAAAATATCGAGCAGGCATTGGCAAAAAAAAGTCCAAACAATATTGATTACTACGCTCTGCAGTTGCAAAATTATTCAAGCGAGTTAGATTCTCTCGACAATCAATATAAAACTGAATTGACCAACTGCAAAACAAACCAGATTATTTACGGCGGGCATTATGCTTTCGGCTATTTAGCGCGTCGTTATGACTTAAAATATTCGGCCTTGCAAGGCGTTTCTCCTGACGCCGAGCCAACTGCCCAGGATTTAGTGCGTCTGGTGGAAGAAATCAAAATAAGCGACATTAAATACATTTTTTACGAAGAATTGGCCAGCCCCAAATTGGCGCAGACTATTGCTCGCGAAACCGGCGCCAAACTATTACTCTTGAACGCGGCGCATAATATTACCAGAGATCAATTAGCCGCCGGCGTTTCTTTCTTTGATCTGATGCGCGCGAATCTCGATAATCTTAAAATTGGTTTAGAGTGCCAAACTAAATGAGTCTCGATATTGATTATTCGTATTTTGTCATCCCGAGCTTGTCGAGGGATCCCTTCTCTTGGCCAAAAACAAAAATCGACCATTTCTTTGGATCGATTTTTTGATTACGAAACAAATTTTTAGTTTGTGGGCGATACAATATTCTGCCCCCGACCGACTTGCCCGTCTTCCAAACGTACTTTGATTCCGTGCGGATGATACCCAGAGCTCGTTAAAATTTCCGCGACAATTCCGCGGGTCAAAATTCCGGTTCTTTGATCCTGTTTTAAAACAACCTCCACTTCCGCGCCAATTGTTACGTCTTCTCTATTTTGTCCGTACATTTTTTTTCTTTTTTAATTTTAGCAATTTTTTTACCTCGCGATCAAAGTCGGAAACATAGCTTTTATCCTGAAATGAACGGTATTTTTCATATTCGCTTTCCGCCAATGCCGTTGCGACTTCGTGACTGATTTGACCGCAATCATGCAAAATTTCTTTTCCATTAAAATCCAAAAAGGCATCTAATTTTTCCACCCAATCTTTCATCCGCATTGCGATACCTTTTTGCGTCTGCGTTTCGGCATAATCAAGATACATCGTCACAATTCTGTTAAGTCCGTCCAATTCTTTCTCGTCCAAATAATTTTTAGCAATCAGCGCGTCATTTTTTCGAATCGCTCCTTTGGGCGCATTTTTCCATGTAGTTAGGCCCATATTTGGTTTTTGACTGTTTGCGCGCTTAATAATGATTTCCGAAGCAGTTTGACCGGATATCGCAAAATGCAGTTTATTTTGCACAGTGGCAAAAAATTGTTTAGTAATTTTCTCATTCGGATCATAATCGATACTGCACTGAGCATAAATATCGGTAATCTTTTGATAAAATCTGCGCTCGCTGGAGCGGATATCTCTAATTCTTGCCAGTTGTTCTTCAAAATAATCTTTGCCAAAAATATTATAAGGGTCTTTTAGCTTCTCGTCGTTCATCGTAAATCCCTTGATAATATACTCTTTTAGTCTTTCAGTTGCCCAAATGCGAAACTGCGTCGCCTGGACGCTATTTACCCGATAACCAACGGAAAGAATCGCATCAAGATTGTAAAACTTGATATTATATGTTTTTTCATCAGCGGCAGTATGTTCCAAAATGGAACTAACTGAATTTTCATCTAGCTCATGACTCTCAAAAATATTTTTGAGATGTTTAGTAATAGCCGGTCTTTGAACACCGAACAAAATAGCTATTTTATCTTGCGTTAGCCAAATATTTTCATCGCGCAAAAAAATCTCCACCTTTACCTTGCCATTTGACGTCGTGTAAAGCAAAAAATCCGTAAATGTGTTTTGTTTTGAAATCTGTTTATTCTTTTTCATAAATTCATGGCTTAATCGCGCTTCTCATCAAACACCGATCTTCCAAACATTCTTTTCCAAAAAAGCTTCAATAGTTTGCCGATTAGCTTTATTTATGAGATTTGAATGGGAAAGTTTATTATTTTTGGCATAATCGACCAAAGTAATGATTTTTTTCCCCTCCAAATACGCCAATCGTTTATGGTAACTGTTAGTAAGCGCTTTGCCCACTATTTCTTCCATCTCCAAAGTCGCGCCTTTCTGATCAAATTCTCTAAAAGCGTCATAATATTTTTGCCGATCAATAAACTTGATATTTATTGGGACAAACCCTTCTCGTATAAGCACATAATTGTTTATTACCCTGCCAATACGGCCATTACCATCAACAAATGGATGAGTATGTTCAAAAGCAAGGTGCAATTTTGCCAGCCGTTTGATGATATTTTCTTGGCTCGCGGCATTATACTCGGCTAACATTTTTTCTAAACGATCAACCACCTCTTTCGGACCAGGAGCGATATAACTGCCGACGCGAACATATTCATTGTCCATTCTAAACCTTCCGGCAACGTCGTCGCGGATATTGGAAATCAACATTTTGTGCAACGATAAAATCACTTCGAGGTCAAGCTCTTTTTCCTTGGCCCTTTTTTCTATATATACCACGACGCGCGCCAAATTCTTGGCTTCAAAAATTTCTCTTTCGGTGATATATCTATCCAGATCAATTTGCAAAAGTATTTTTTCCGTTTCTTCCAACGTCAGCGTGCTGTTTTCTATCGCATTAGAGTTATATACCTGCTCAGCAACTTCGGTTTCCGCAATCAGCTGTAACAACGCCTCCTTGCCAGTAGCCGCTTTATAGCATCGCTCGCGAAGAGAATTTATCTTATTGAATACATTAAGTATTTTTGACATATGCTTTTATTGTATTCATTTTTCACGTTTTTGTCAATATAATCGTGAAAAAGTGGAGAAAAATGGTATGTTTTCACGGTTATGTTCTAATTCCATCTTACCAACCTAAAACATCGCTAATTTGCACAGTCTTACCTTGTCTTCTTTTTTAAAAATATTTTCTGTTTTCCTATTTTCATTTTCTTGCGTTCCGTACTTTATATGATATTGAATGCCATATTTTTTGCAGAAATCAGTTACAGTGTTTGCACAATCAGCATAAAAATCTTTATTGTTCTCGAATTCTGTCACTTTTACATTGTAATTTAACTTTCCAAAAATAATTTTATCCACAAATTTCACTTTATTCAGTACTTTGTTCAAATCCTGCTTAACCAAATTCGGTGTTGGATATGGCTCCATGCTAACCCACGTTTTTAACCCCGTATCATGAAGAAATTTTAATGCTTTTATTCTCGTTGCATAAGGAGCGGCACCTGGTTCAAAATTATCCTTAAAATTTTTGTCCAAAGAAACTAAAGTAATTGCATATTCGTTATTCTCACCATACTTTTTTGTATCAGTTAAAACTTTGGGATAAATACCCTTGGTCAAAACTGTGCACCGGATATTATCATCATTCAATCTCTTGATGATACTCAAGGTCAAATCTGAAACCTCTTTTTGTTTATACATAAAAGGGTCCGTCGTAAAACAAAGGTGTACAACTTTAATTTTGCTTTTCAATCTTGGTATTTCATTATTTAATAACTCAATTGCATTTTCGACAATTCTAGGCTTAATCCAGTCGTTATAGTCCTTAATTAAACCACACCTTTTCTTCATCATCATGGCGTAACAAGGAAAACGGCAACCGTGTGAGCACCCCTCAACATGATTAATGCAATAATCAGCATATTCCACACCACTTTTATATAACAATGATTTTCTTTTTATTTTTTGCATAAATACTTTTTATGCTTGTATTATAACAGATAACCGATCAAGTAACAAAAAACCTTTCTAAAAAAATACTATAAATATACTATTTTGCAAAGTTTTTGTTCGCACCTATCTTCGGATATATAAAACCCCTTAGTTTTAGTTGGCTCTAAATATTCTAGCCTAATTTTACCTTCTTTTTTGAGCTTTAATAACGCTTCTTTAGCAAACATTGGCTTACACCTTTCCTGCACCGCAAATTCAATAATTTCAGTATTAAACATTTCTTTCTCCTTGATCAATTTTTCAAGCATCCTATCTTGAAAGTTAGCTATACAATTTTTATATTCAGTATCAGTGGTTAGTAGGGTTGATTTTGAAAAAAGACTTAGATTTTTTTCGTAATGTTTAATCTCAGAAACATTCAAGGATTTCCCATCGTAAGTTTCCTTCAAAAAAATATTATTAAAAAGCATGGCTGCTTTAATGTGTTTCGTGATTAAAAATAAGGAGTTTTTTGTTCGGCCAACATCGATCATAGCTTGTTGGACAAATTTTATCTTTAATTCCTTTCTCACCTTATTAACTATTGAATCATTAAACTCGCAAATATTGGAGTAACCATATACACCTTTATCTGTAAAATTATTTAGAAAGTTTACCAGTTTTGGCGGATTTTTTGGAGACGTTATAAAGCGATACGCAAAAAATGTCGGAAGAAATAGCATTATTTCAGAAAATTGCATTTCCATCAGCTGTTTTATTTCTGCTAATTGTATATCGCCATACGTAAATGGATCTAGAAAGAAAAACTTGGGCATAGAAGTTTTGATTTTTGCTATTTCTGAAACAATATTCGAAAATTCGTTACTTCGCGGTTGAATTATTTTAATATTTGAAGGATAAGTAAGTTTAGCCAATTCTATATTTAATTTATCAATATTTTGTTTATCACTATCATTAAATAATATTACAATTGTAAGCAATTTATGTTTTTTCGAAAGAGCCGTATTTTCTAATATTCTTTTTGCCACCTTAAGTAATATTAAAGGGCTACCATCAGCATTACCATTTTTACCAGGACCACAAAACAAATCAGCAACCATGCAACCTCCAAACTGCATTAAAACTTTAAAAAGATAGCCCTCAATATAATCTTTATAAAACTTAATTTTTACTGAAGTGCCATCACTCTGTTCATTGAAAAAATTCTCATTTACCATAATTTTTTCACAATCTTTAGTTCCTCAGGTAGAATGTCGCAATACTCATAAATCATTTGATCGTTCTTTTGTTCCTAAGCCCGTTTTAAGATTCTTAGCCGGAGTTGTCGGATTCGCACCCATACCCGCTTTCGCCTTGCAAGATGGCTTAATTACTCCTTAGTCGGGGTAGTCGGACTCGAACCGGCGGCCTCATGCACCCCATGCATGCGCGCTACCAACTGCGCTATACCCCGACCAAAGAGTAATTATTTGATTGTACTTATTCAGCGGGCGAAAGCAAGGCGGGCGAGCCATGCATGCGCGCTTCACCCGCCAAAATTTTTGTTTCGCAAAAAACTTAGGCGGGTAAACCAACTACGCTACAGCCCGAACTAAATTATCAATTCTCAATTTACAATTTACAAATCCACGGCATGACGCCATGGCATGCGGTATCAAATTATTTAATGACTTAACTTTTAAAAGGTTTGAGAATTTGTTCATTTGGTATTGTAAATTGATTGAAAATTGAAAATTTGTGAATTGAAAATTAAATCCACTCCAGCGCCCTTTCCACCTGCGCTTTCCGCACCTCGTGAACAGTTTGTTGCGCTTCAGCAATTGGCACCCATTTAAATTGCTTACATTCTCGCGCGTCCAGCTTGATGTCTTCGTCAGTACCGGTAAATTCTAAAATAAACAAATCCTGGCGTTGTCCGGCATAGCCGCGGCGCAGGCGATCAAGTTTTGGCCAGCGATAAGAAAAAAAACGCGGCACATGTTTAACTATTTTAAATTTATCCGTGCCCACTTCCTCCGTCATTTCCCTTTTTATCGCGGTCTCTGTCGTTTCGCCAGGCTCAACCCCGCCCTGCGGCAACTGCCAGTGGCCGTCTTCGTCGCAACGCTCAACAAGCAGAATTTGAATGTCGCCCTTCTTCGCATAAAGCTTCGAAGGGCACTTTTTGCTTTCACAAAAAGTGGAGCGGGTGACCGGGCTCGAACCGGCGATCTCCTGCTTGGGAAGCAGGCGTTCTACCACTGAACTACACCCGCGAACTATTAGTCCTAACACATTTGACCGATAAACAAAAGTCATTCGCAGTCTCCATTTTAACACAACAAAAATAAATTTCAACGTGGCATGATAAATTCTTTTGATCCGATGCGGCTCAGTTGTCACCCGCCATAACCATTCCAACCCAATCGCGCGCATTAACCGCGGCGCGCGCAAAGTTTTGCCGGCAATAAAATCAAAAGTTCCGCCCACGCCGGCCGCTAATTTGACGGTCGCTAATTTTGATAAATTTTCGGCGATCCACTGCTCTTGCAAAGGCGCGCCCAACGCAACCAGCAATATATCCGGCTTTACTTGATTAATAGAATCAATTATCTTGTCATTTGAAACATTTGGTATTGAACATTTATTGAAGATTGAAAATTGAAAATTGAAAATTCTTCCAGGGTACCTCCCCACTATCTTTACACCCTGATACTTTTCCTCGAGAATTTTTTGACATTTCTCAGCGACGCCATCGGACGCCCCAAATAAAAAAATCCGCCAGCCATGATCAGCGGCGAGTTTGATTAAAGCCAGACTATAATCCACACCCGTAACGCGATTTGATAGTTTTTCGCCAAGCAACGCGGCGCCGAGTTTAAGCCCGATACCGTCTGGCAAGGACAGCCAGGCATCATTTAAAATATGCTGATAAGCATGATCCTGTTCGGCTAACAAGCAAATCTCCGGATTAGGGGTAACGATATATTTTGCCTGCCCAGTATCGTTAGCTAAAAAATCCGTGGCTTTTTCAAGCACTTCTTTAAGCGATAAATCATCAATTTTGGTGCCGAGAATTATAGGCATGCGTTTACTATTATATAGATTCATGCCTTCCCTCCTTCGCACAAGGCTTCGGAAGGGCACGGCGCAGGAATGACAATAGCATATTAGATTTTCGCCAGAGTTCCATTTGTCATTCCCGCGAAAGCGGGAATCCAGTTTCATTGCAATTTTTAACGATAAACCTAGTTAACCTTTTTAGCTGACTGGCTAAATTTATATCTCGCTATTATTCCATACACTGCACCCGCCGGCTGTAGTTCACTGCACATCAAATCAAGTGAACTGGCACTAAAAGACAACGGCGCGCGAGTTTTAATATCGAAATGCCGAACAGCGTGCAGATCTTGAATTATCGGCGGATGTTTGCGGCCGATCGTAATATGCGGCGTATACTGGCGAGCTTCTTCCGGCGGTGCGATTCGCCGTGCCGCCAACAAAGTATCAACTGTCCGATATAAAGCGTAAAGCGGTGCGGATCGTGCCAGAAAAATCGCAAAAATTCGGCGATTTAAAAAACCAAAGTGCGTTGCTGAGAGCTCAAATGGCTTAAACTGCGCGGCGACCGGCTCAACCGCCTCGCGAATCAAAGGCAAGACTTCCTCGTCTAAATCATCTAAAAATTTTATGGTTACATGCCAATTGCTGGCAAGGATGGCGCGAAACTTTAAATAATCAAACCTCGAAAGTTCGGCCGCCAAAGTCTGCTTTAATGCTTCAGGTAAATTAATCGCTAAAAAAAGCCGCATGAAAATAACTCAAACTTTAGCTTAGGATTTAGACATTAGGATTTAGAAATTAGAAATTTCCTACAGCCCTTCCTCTTTAAGTTGTTGCAACAACTTCTTCGCCTTCCCGCTCGGCTTGTCCGGCACGACAATATTAACGGTAATAAAATGCTCGCCCCGGCCGTAGGAACGCAAGTGCGGCACGCCTTTATTT